>ERZ1035037.26-NODE-26-length-62453-cov-290.577727_pt1 | contig 62453 bp, 93 predicted proteins | sample MGYA00520618_ERZ1035037 | MGnify/ENA primary metagenome ERZ1035037 (study PRJEB33766, sample SAMN09781741) | gut metagenome | biome: gut microbiome | host: Homo sapiens | place: Madagascar | study: EMG produced TPA metagenomics assembly of the PRJNA485056 data set...
GCCCCCCTCCCATGTCGCGGGTGGGGAGGGGGGCTGATATTTTCGTGACCCCCCATATGCTTTTTATATTATATTTGACCCCATTTATTTCTTTTTTGTTCGAAACAAAGTCAAAGACAACATGAAAAGTCATTTAATTGTCCTTTCTAATTCTTAGAATGAAAGCAGGAATGATTGAGAAGACACAGATAAGAAGTTACGTTTGTTCATTTGTAGACTCGGAATTCGAATCTTCTTGAACTTCTTCGACAACCTTAATGTAACGATCAAATGGATCATACTTGATGATCTCATCGATAGCCGACTCAACATCGTCAACATTAGCAGTTTCGTTATTAGATTCAGAAGAATTCGTGATTCGAGCCAAATAAGAACAAGAAGAATAGCCTTTGTCCATGTCAAAACGATACCAATCATCGAATTGAGTAATTGGATTGAAAGGATTGTCTTTTGTAGACAGAGCAACAACTCTCATTTAGTCGAAATTCACCTCATTTCAACACATCATTTGATGTAGTTATAAATCGTTGATGTAGAAACACCAAGAGCTTCGGCTATTTCAGCATTGGTGTATCCACTCGCAGACATGGATTTAATCTTCTGAACCTTGGTATCACTCAACTGAGTGGTAGTCTTAGGCATAGCACGAGCCTTAAGGGCATCTTGATCGGTATACCTAAGAATTTGCATGAGTTTACTGTCGCTAACGGCACCTGCCTGAATGGCTTCCCATTCCTTGTCAGTGATGGTGAATCGAGTTCCTTTACCATTTGCACCGACATCAGCACGAGCATCGTTAATCGAATTCTGCTTAAGCTTCTTGTATGCCTTCTTCTCTGTATAGAGCTCGGGGTTGGCCTCAACCTTAGCCTTCACAACAGCATTAGCATTGATTTGAGCCTGCCTCTCTTTAGGGGCGTTACGGGCAGCCTTATCGATCTTCTCGTTAAGACTCTGCACCTCGGAAGAGTACTTTTTAGCAGCTTCAGGAGAACGTTCAAGCTTTTCTGTAGACAGGTACGAAAGTCGAGCTCGATTGCCTAGGGCCTTTACTTTGTTGGCGTAGTCCGCATAGGCGTTTTCCTGGGGGGTACCTGACGAGAGGTCATTCACATCCCTAGTGTAAAGAGTCTGTGACACTTCGATCGTAGCAGGAACAATCTTTCCACTCTTTTTGTCGTAGTAGGTACGACCAGACTCTTTGTACTCTACTTCGCCAGTCTCAGGATTGATACGACCAGAACCTCTACGCTCAGGCACTCGAACAGTTTGCTTACGACGAGAGAGAAGTGTAGAAGCTCCGCCTGTCTTAAGTTCGCCATTCTCATCGTATCGAGTCTGCCACTTCTGTTTCAGTTCTTCGATATGATTGTCCTTCTCGGACTGCCTGTAGTCAAGCTTATGCTTGACAGCATCGATGACTACCATACTATGCTTAACAGCCATAGCGATCTCTTCAGGAGGTGCATTCTTCAAAGTCATGTCTGTGATTAAGTTGGAAACAATGCCCATTTGCTTTTGCTTCTGGGATTCTTTCATCAACCTAACTCCAGTCTTGCCTTCTGTTGAGTACGCAGTCTTAGGATCAAAGCCTTCCAATTCCTTTAACGGACGACTGGTCTTGACTTTAACCTTATCGTTGACAGGAATGACGGTTACTTGATCGCCATCAAAGTCTGCGCCCGACAAACGTTCTGCGACCTTGGAGTTGATACCGACTGCATCGATTGCATTACCCAATGCTTTCTTAGCAGTGGGGTTCTTATTGTTGACAACCAGCTCAGGGATCTCGAACGTTCCACCATGAGGATAACGAATCAGCACAACGCGTTCGCCATTCTTATAGTTCGGAGCATAGACCTCATTGTCTTTGAGTTCATCGATCGGCAAGATGACTTGGTTCTTCTGTCTTGGAAGAGCAGCAGCCTTCAGATGTACGGCGGCAGAGTCACAAGAGTTTGCAAAATCAAGAAGAAGCTTTCTCTTAATCGTAGGATTCGTATAATCCATGATTTCTTGATACTGATCATCAAGATCGGCATAAGTAAGATTGAGTTGCCTCTTGATTAAAGACATCGGCTGTTTGGAAAGAAACTGAGAAGATAAGTTAATCGACTGACCTTGCCAATCTCCTTCTTCTTTCAGTTTATTAATTGCAGAGAGATGTTCTTTGCCATCTTTCCCGACATAATGAGACTGACCGTTGGCCTTGATAGTTGCACCAAAAGGATTGTCGGGATCATCCTGAATCTTCTTAAACACATCCATCTTACTTTTGTTGGAACTCTTGTTAGTGTTAAAGACAATGTCATAGCCATCGGGAATATTATCCGAATACATGGCCATGCCTTTCAGATAATGACTTCCATCAACCATGATACGAACCTGAGCATAATGGGACTGCCCAAGATTTAAGTCTTCTACACCAGGACGAATCTCGATAACACCATCTTTCGATGTGCCACCTTGATCACCATAATTGATCTTGATTCGATCAGATGCGATGCTTGCCGGATACTCACGTTTGAAGTAATTGAATCCGCCATCTTCCGAATGGTAGTCTTTTACCTGCTGAATATCATCACGATTTGCATAGGCGTCACCGATCGTTGTTCCCGGCTTACAAAGAACTTTTATTGTTGTTTGTTTACCCGGGTTTGTTACCTGAGGAACGCCCACACCGTGAACTTCGTATCCTTCAAGCTCCAGCATAGTAAGTGCCTCATTCAGCTTGCCAGAAGAAACACCGAGCTCTCGCTCAACGCCAGCACCGACATCCAAATATGGTTTGGACTTGAGTTCTTCTTTCAGAACTTCAGCTGTGCTGATGGCCTGATTTGCACGAGCACCAACTTTCTCATCCAACAGAGTACGGATCGATGAGTCGTTTTTGTAGCCCATAATATCCGTAATCTCTTGGAGAGACTTGCCTTCTGCTCGAAGTTGTTTTGCTCGTTCGGCTTCTGCTCGACGTTGCTCATGCTGAGAGAGCTGATAGAAAGCACGATAGTCGGTAGAGCTCATATTGAACTCTTTGCGAATATTCTCGCCAGACGGATCCCATCCCTGTGCTCGAAGCTCATCCACACGCTTCAGAAATGCTTTCTCTGCATCCAGAATCGTAGGCTTTTCACCACGAGCCAGCATAGCATCTGCTGTTCCCTGGAACCAGGGTTCATGTTGATAAGGAATTTCACCAGAACCCCATTTATAGCGCCCAGATCTTCGCTTAACGCCATAATGGGCTAGAATTTCCGCCTCGATGGAGGCATCCCCGTCAAGAATAGGATCTCCGAGAACGGGATCATAAATATCCATGGTTAGCCTCCTTGTTTATCGAGTTTTCGAAGTTGCTTATCAAACCTCACGATGAGATTCATGATTGCACGAATATCATTTGGATCAGGTATACAAATTTGGCAATCGTCATTCTGGTAGATTCGAAGTTCTATTCCGATATCAAACGGACTCACGTCATACTCCAAACAGAAAAGAGCAGCATATATCATAAGCTGTTCCATATGAGTCGGAGTAACACCGGTTTTCAAATCGTGAATTCTCAGAAAGTCATCACGAAATGAAATTGCATCAGCAGTCCCAAAGCAATATTCCGAATAGTACAGAACCTGCTCTGGTGTCATGCGGAATCCAATAGCATCATTGACATAGAGATTCAAAGTTTTCTTTGATCTTGCCAACTTTTGATTTAGCTTGATGCACAGCGCTGCAAACTCATGAAGCTTAGTACCTTCTTCGGAAGCGCGATAGTTAAAGAAACTATTCGCTAACTTCTCATCGTTGTAGTTGAGCCAGTGGTACTTGCTTGCTCCGAGGAATGCGTGCTGTCCTACGAGTTTTGAATGATCGTTGAAGATCATGCAGTACCTCCTCTTTGTTCTCCGGTGAGATAAAGGCCGCAAAGGACATCTTATTGAGAAAGGCCACCCAATAGTCCTGATTCGGACGATGCGCCGCGCGTGCCCCTCTTTTACACTCGAGCGCTGCCCAATGCTTGCCGTAAAGAACTAAGAGATCAGGAAATCCTTGTATGTAGGTTTCGACCTTGAAAGCAAGTGCTCCAGGAAACCGAGTCATGATTTCCTTGATCAGCTTTGCTTGAAAGTCTCTTTCCTTTGCCAAGTGAGTTCCTCCTCTCTTAAAACTTTAAAGAGTCTGAATGGTGTGTGTCTTACTTAAATCGGACACATTTCCCTTCTTCTCCCATTAAATACCATGTTTTTTTCGCGCGGAAGGATCTTTCCGCTTCCTTTCGACCAAAATATCAACAAAAAGTATGCGGAATCATCGTTCCTAAAAGTTCAAAAAATATTTTTTCGCCTATATTACTATATATGTTTAAAACTCCTACGTGTAATTGAAAAAAAAATTAAAATTTAAACTTTTCGGAACGAAGTTTCCGCATGCAAAAAACCCTGAAACCCCTGATATTACTGGGTTTTTTGGACCTTCGCTCGACAAAAAAGTCGGGGCAAACTATTCCTATTTTTAAGGCACAACTATTCCTCAAAAATGGCCACTTTTTTCGCTGGAACGATTTTTCAACTTTTGAGAGAAAAAACAGCTTAAAATAGAGGAATAGTTATTCCTTAAATTTCGGAATAGTTGTTCCGCATATTTTAGGCATGATCATGCCGTCCGAAACAGTCTAAAAATAGTCTAAAAACAGTCTAAAATCAGTCCCTAAACAGCCTCTCAACAGCCTCTCAACAGCACGAAAAATCGGCAAAAAAGAAGAGGGCGTGATTTCTCAGCGTCCCCCTCTTTTCTCTACTCACCGACGAGTCATCAAATCTGTCGGGTCGATCCCCAGCACTCGACAGCAACGAAGTCCATCAAAGAAATTTGGAATGGTGATTCCATGCTCCCAATTTCGAAGAGCGCGAGCACTTACCACCAACCGTTCCGCGAGCTTTGCCTGAGACCAGCCCAGCTTCATTCGACGACTGCAAATCAGTTGACCAAAGTCTTTCGAACTAATCACTATTGTCCTCCTTCACAACGATCTCTTTCCCTAAAACCTTCGCAAGTTTCAGGATATTTCCGATGCGTGGGAGGTAATGTCCGGCCTCATAATTGCCAATGGAGCCCTTCGGAACACCCGAAATTTCAGCCAATTCACGCTGTGTCATACCTCTTTCCTCTCGTCGCCGAGCCAAATTATCTCCAAATTTACTCATTTTTCACCTCGATTGGTCTGGCATAGCAGATGGTATTGAATAAATCACGACGAATATAAACCGTTTTGTCGGGTCCATTCACCAAATCTATGCCACGAATCGCTTTTTTATGGGCTTGATTGTTCCGCTTTTCAAGAATTCGAGCGGCTTTTCGAAGATTTCGACGCATAATCTTATAGCCATTATGCGGAATTTCGAACATATAGCATCGATTCATAGATTTACGAACAAATCGAGACTCTCTTCTCTGGTATTTGTTCATATCAGTGCCTCCCAAGCCACCGACAGAGCTTGTAAATCAGCCAGAAGGGACCAAAAAGCAGTAAGCAAATGAAATCTTTCATGATAAAACCTCCAAAATATCAAAAATGTGCGTTGTTAAATCCAACCAAAGAGAAGGGAAAAGACTAAAATGAGGAGACAAGCGAAGAAATAGCCCATTTCAAGAAGCAATTTCTCGTAATAGATGGGTTCTGTCTTCTCATCGGAGTTCGTAAATCGGATGAAATGGTATGCGAGGCATAAAATGGAGAAGATCAGATTGCCAATTAAGAAGTATTTGATCATTCCGTTACCTCTTTGATCTCCATGTGGATGATCTTCTTGGAGTTGATGACTACGTATTCATTTTCTGAGTCCTCAAATACTGGATAGGGAACACGACAGATCTGTTCAATAACATCTGTCACCTTCTGATCGGGACTCGTTTTCGGCATATTGGCGGCATAACGCTTATCGCCTTCTAATGTAATTTTAACGTGCCAATAAGTCAACTTAACTCACCTCCGAAATATAAGAAATAGCGAGCTTTGTTGAAATCAACAAGCTTGGACTTCATTTTTTTCAATTCGTGGGAATTGGACGTCCAAACCTCCATTTGAGTTTTGACGAGCTCACTACTAGCAAGCTCGGGATAAGCAGCTGCAACAAGCGCAACGGCGCCGTCCGACATCTGTACATAAGTGATTTGCTCATGCTCGCAATAGGCCTTGACCGCCGCGTCAATAGACTGCTCGATTTGTGCATTCTGGTTTTCGTAGATTTCGATTTTCTCTTGAATGCCGAATCCGGAAGCGACAGTGACGATATTCCAAAGGGTCCAGATACCAAATATAACGGCGAAGATGGCACCCAGAACGCCAGGAATGACGGCGAGAAAACCGAATTTGTTTGTGGAACCGTCTATGAATTCCGCTAGGAGAACCAAGCCCAGAGCGATAGCTAACAATACAGTGATCATTTCTTTACTCCTTTCTTTCACGGCTGGCCTCATGCGTGAAGCCGTCCGGATACCGATTTTTCAGTTTCTGCAGATTGAGCTTGGCAATGGTGTCCACACTGATCCCGAGTTCATTACAGAGCTCGGTGAGATACCAGAGAACGTCGCCTGCCTCCAGCAAAAGAGCCTCGATATCAAGGGCGTGGCCGTGGAACATAGCCTTTTTGACGATTTCCTGGCATTCTCCGGCCTCTCCGTTAAGCCCCATAACGGCCTCCAGAAGCCGCTTAGAACACACTTTAACCGGAGCGCCTTCCGAACCTATGCCATAGATCTCCTCTTCACCAGCAAGCGTTGAGAAGGCCGGAAGTGGGCCTAAATAGGCCATGGCTTTATGTCGGTACTCCATCATGTCCATCATAAACGATTCATCTCCTCATTTCCTCTTATAGACGGTAGATTGATATTAATCGTGCTCGGGATTGTTTCCGGTTCGGTCTTCTCGTAATTGATTCGAAAATACTTACAGTTGACCACGACTTCAAATGCTGGGTTTTTCTTATTAAACGGCTCGGCATCAACGAGCAATTGACGATAGTCTTCCCGAATGTTACAAATCGGGCGGTGTATGCAATTGTCACAAGGGGTCATATGATTACTCCTTTCGATTCCACGTTGGTGGATTTGACTGTTTTTTGGTTGTCTTGCGTTCCGGGAATGCCACGATGTAGCCCTCTGCAATGGCTTCCTTCATTCGTTCTTCCGCCCAGTTGCGAGCTTCTGCATAGCTTTGGAATACCGGTATCATGCTAAACTGATTCCATTTGTCGACCATCCGATATTGATGAGCATTGGAGTCCCAGGCAAATCGACACCCTTCTTCCACTCCGCCAAGGCCAGCGATAAATATTTTGCACTGGTGAGCAAAGCTGGCCTCTATAGAAGTGACCAGTTTGGAGTGGACGTAAATGAGTTTCCGTCGTTCGGAAGGAGGATATAAGTTAACCTCATTGACGAGGAATACGCGACTCATAATATCCATTAATTGTTCTCCTTGGGCTCTTCGTCGAAGATCTTTCGAACCATCTCATCGGTCAGGTGCTGCGCCTTCAGATGGAATACCGCAGTATTTAGGTCCTTGATAGCCGGTGATGGCTCATACCGCTTACAATGAAGCGGCCGTATCTGAATTCCGAGTTCCGGGAGATTGTACCGAGCCGTCTCTTCGATACAGTGTTTATACATCTCTTTCGTCATCCCACGGAATTGACATTCGAATCGACAAATATCCTGATGAGCGCAGGTATCGCAGTCGCAAGTGGCCCGATCGATGGCTTCTTTTGCGGAAAGTTCGGGTTCCTCAACCGGTTTCTCTTTCTTTTCCAGCCGGAATCCCTGCGGACGAGTTTTCTTCGTTCCAGGAATCTCCTGATTCCAGCACTTCGTACAGACTTCATTGGTGAGCAGACCCGGCTTCATGATGCAGGCACCATAGGCTTTTCCTGAAGTAATGGACTTATCGGCATCGACAAGCTTCTTATAATGAGCCGGACAGCCCTGGATTCCGCCGAAGACACCGTCGTCCACAACATTCTCACCATAGTTCTTGATTACAAATTCACGACGAGTCATTTCGATTCTCCTTTCTTATTGTCTGCCTTCGTCAGCAGAATATACTGATTTTCGTATTCGCGGTCGGTGACGATCCCGCGTTTTGCTTTGTTCATGGATTCCTCATCCCAGTAAATCGTGAAATCAATTTCGGGATACTCCTTTTCAAGGGCCCAATCTTTCGGAATCTTGCGAATGGACTTCTTTTCCGGATCGTAGAAGAAAATATACTCCAAATTCAAAGTCTCATCTTTTGCGACTACTCGGATTTCAGCATTGGCCCTCATCAATGCGACGATGACGAAATTCCCAACCACAAGGAGATCGGTATTTGGAGAAAAATTCACCCGAACAAATGTCCAAAACTGTCCGCCAACGACCGGCATGGGGACTTCATCGTTCAGCTGCTGGGAAATCGGTGCATTCCAGCAAGCAGTGCACTCGGGGTACATACCACATTCGGGTGAGCGAAGCTTAGCAGTAGATGGATCAATATCCACAAGATCCAAATAATCGCCCGGGCAACCGACAACACCTCCCCTAACCATACCAAACACTTCATTCGGATGATTTTTCAGCATCCATTCTTTACGTGTCATATTATTTCTCCTTTCTTCCTTGACATTCAGCTTCGTATTCCAGCATAATTCACACACAAACGGAGTCATATCATGGCATCCTTTGCATGGCTTATTGGCGCGCACACTTGGGTCAATTCTTACGAGCTCATTATAGGAAGTAGGGCAACCGATCACGCCACCATCCGCGTTCTCGTTGATGTATGCCGGAAGATTCTTTTCAATCCATTCTTTCCTTGTCATAGGAATTCCTCCTGCTCAACGTCACCGCCGGCAACCGTGACAGACCGCATAACCTTCCCGGTCTCTTCATCATAGTAAAGAGAATCGAGAATATAATCGATCTGGGACTGCACGTCCGGATCAGTCATCCTCAGCACTTCATAGCCCTCCAGGCCAACGGTCTTCCGAAGCTTCCCCAGAACGCCAGCCGTCCACTGTCTGAATTTACGAGCCTCTAGCTTGCGAGAAGCGAAGAGTGCTTCGTAGATACCGGATTCATTGATGACGAGCATACTGCGAGTGATGTTATCACCCGGCTTTCGACCAATATCCCGGCCGATCATGTCCTTTGTGATGTGCTTAACCGGATCGCGAGAATATCTAAGGTCGTTTGAACCGGCATTAGATACATCGATCGCGACTCGTTCCATACATTCGGGCGGAATTCGCTCGCTAACATACTTAGATTTTAATCCAAGCGCATCGCAAATATCTTTGAGAACTGCATACCAGTCTCCATCGAGATTCACGAAACGGATATCATACCCGTTCCAATTTTCAATTCTAGTTTCCATTGTTACTCCTTTCAAATACCTGTTATGGGTTTTACCCATCTTAGATCCTTTTAAAGGACCTTAGATATCTAATACCCTTTTGAAGGTGGTTAGATACAACCTCGATTTTAGCGATCTTGAATATCTGACCCCAGTTCAATTGTGTATAGATCCTCTTGGAATATAAAAGGGTGTCCTATAAGACCGACCAGTGATACCCTCCAAAATATCCTCGGCCATACTTAGACACTTCCGACAATCATAGTACAAATTAGCATCTAGATAAATTCCAGCGAGATTATTCCAAAATAGGGAATCATCTAATGCTCGACCAACTGCATCGGAACACCACTGCTGTGCTCGAAGGTTTTTGACGTATTCGAGGTTGTGTGCCGCCTTACGATCAAGCTTCTTGTCCTCCTCATAATAGTAAAGGAAGCAACCAACGATCGTTAAGAGACCCACACCGAAAATAATCCCGAGCATGATTAATCCAATACGCATTTACTCCTCCTTATCTTCGATCCAATAAGGGCAATGCATGGGATTACCGTCTCCATTTTTTTGGCAACCAGGGCCGACGCAGGCCATTGGGCGAAGCCCATTATACATGCATTTCTTCTCGTATTCCGGAAATAGATCCGGTCCAAACCCAAGGAACTGAGCGATATCTGGAGTTACCCTATCGGGTTCACCCTTTGGAGCATAGTGACGAATAGACTCAGGAATATCCTCGAGTTTCTCATAAGCTTTATATGCAATCGGAGTAACACCGGCGTTTCTCACGCAATATAGCGCTTTCTTACCATTGGTGAGATAATCAATACGAATAGACATTATTTTTCCTCCTTCGACTTTAAGATCGCCGCGAGACGTTCGCCATGCTTTTTCCGCAGGGCATACCACTTTTTCTTGCCAATCTCCTGCCACTTACCATCGACCTCTTCGAAATAGGCATTTATACAAACCTTTCTGCCGGTTTCCGGGTCAGCAAAGTCGATGATACGCATAGCATCAAAATCACCGTGTGCGGGATCGGTCAAAATCTCCTCGACGCGGACATGAATCGTAATGGGGTTATACGGGAATTGAATGGGAAACTTCTCGTCCAAGTAGCTTGAGAGAAAACCATTGTGCCAGGGAATATTCGGACAATCAGGCGCCTCAAATATCCAGCGATCGGTATCATGATAGATTGCTTTGCCGCTTGCATTCACTCGATAACTAAGAGCCGGATATCGAATGTTGCTAAGCACGGCACTGTCATCAACCATCCAATGGCTTCGCTCTCCCCATTCTTCTGGACGATCCTGATAAGAATTCAGTCCCTTCAAAGGTTTTCCTTCCGTCAAACGATTTAGTATCTGACGCGTTAAGCTCCAGCTCATACCGGAATGGCCATCCGCCGCCATAGTTTCATAGGTACGCAGAGCAGAGCGATAGCATTCAACCGCGTAATCCAGGAAGCTATAGTCGTTTTCTTCGATGGCACTGTTTCGCTCACATTCAATGGCATATTCCACTTCTTCGCGAACGCGTTTCGTCATCCCACCATCATCCTTTTCGAATTTCCAAGTTCGAACAAAGGCGGCCCAGGCTTTCTTGAAACGGGCGATAAAGTTTTTCATAATGTTTCCTCCTTTTCTACAGGATTCCTTAATCCGTTACCTCCGGGAAGTTTGTTGTAGTCGACAACTGGCCTCTGCACGATAGTCCCTCTACGGAAATTTTTGCACTCGATCGTGATGGTATAGCGATCCGGAGCCCACGTTGGAGTGACCTTATTGATCTCATTTTTCAGATTCTCGAACTCCGTCTTGTATCGGCATACGTTTTCGTGAATACAGTCTTTACACATGGTTATTCCTCCTTTTTCATTTCCTCTACCATAAATGCAATGGCAGCTTTTAAGTTTTCATCTGTCGGTCTCTCATCAGAACGAATCCGAACCGCTTGCGTTCGATCCCCATTACGAAGGGTCAAATAGATATAACCAAAGCTTCGCTCAATGCAGAGTTTGCAGTCACTTGGGATCATATCCAAGAGAGCCGCATCAAGATTAGTGAGTCCCATATACGTTGTTATTCCTCCTTAATGCTCTCTAGCAATTCTTCCTTGGTCATGGTGATCAGCTCAGAATATGGGAGTGTCTTGACCCAGTTGCAGAAGTCCTCCCGCCATTCATCCTGCTTATGAGCCTTGCGGGAATGATACATATTCCGTAAAGTTGCGTAGTTGAGATCCATCGTGGCCTTCTGCAGATAGCTGGAGGGAAGAAGCTGAATGATCTGCCACCAATAGCGTTTGTCTTGTGTTGCAATGTATCTTTCTCGATAGTAGTTAAGGACAGTAATGGTTAACCCAAGGAGATCTTCGCCATCCACTCTAATGCTATTTGCTCCATTAAGAAAAAGAGCATCACCGGCATCGTTGTTGGACATGCTTAATAAATGCTCATGCGCGAACATGTCCATGGTGAACTCATGTTCGGTGATCTTATTCATCGTACTGCAGGAGTTCCGGACCGTTCCGACCTTGTACGTATCGACTTCTTTCCACCAATAGAGAGGTGCCTCCCAGTCACACTGGACGTGGATCATACGCATAAATTTACTGTGGTCAGAGCCTGCGGCGATGAGCTTTTTCATGAGTGCGAAGTCGTTGGGACCGATATCAATGATCGGCATGCCTGTTGCATAAAAGAACTCACCATGCCACCCACTATCGCTCTTTTCCCAACTCTCACGTGGATTCCGCATCCCGCGGATTGCAGCCATCCAGCCGAAGACTTCTGTGTTTGTTACTTTAAGCATTTTCCCTAGGTCTTCCTTTCTTGTTTGGTTTTGAGTTTTCCTGTATACCATTCAGGAGAGTTGTAAAATTCAGCGAACTCACACCGAATACGGTCTATCTTTTGAGCGACGTTTTGATGAGAGCATCCGAGTTTCTCAGCAATCTGTGATTGATTAAAGCCATCGACCATTAGCTTAAATATCGATAGTTGGGCTTCCGTGAGAGTCGATTCGAACTTATCTAGATCGTAAACCCGATGCTCTGGATTCCAACGTTCATCAGATATTGTACCAAGAATATCCATGGTCCCATCCCCAAACTCTTGAATGGGCGCATCCAGGGAACAGGTTTCACCAGTACGACATTGAGAATAACGACTTTGGAGTTCGTTTCGGAGTCGGCATTGAATATTCCTTGCCGCAAATGTGCTGAACTTTACAGAACCAGGTTCATACTTGTTGGCGGCAAATATCAATCCAATGCAACCGATCTGAAAGAAATCATCTCGCTCTGGCGAATTGATTGTACTGGGATAATAACGGGCCATGACATACCAGACGAGTTGTAGATTGTTCTCGATGAGTTTGTCTCGTTCGGGCCCGGTCATTTAAGATTCCTCCCATTTCATCATGTCCTTCTCCTTTACTTTAGACTTTGAATGGCCTGAACGACATAATCTACGGCGCTCTTTAAAGCGTCAACCGTCCAGGTGGCATTTTCATAGGTGGCTTGCTTGGCAATCATCATTTCGATGAGTGTTTCTTTAGACGGAACAAACACCAAAAATAAGCCGCCAACGACACATACTCCGATCGAGACTTTCATTGCCTTTGTGAAAAACCGAACCACTTTTCTTTCGTCATCGCTTATGCTGGGATAGTCTCGAATCAATTTTACATTCACCGGAATGATGATCAGCGCCACTCCAATGATAATGATAGACACGATGAATGCCGTGAGCATAAAGCCGCGCATAGAATGCACTACGCCCAGCCAATAGAACCAGCTCGGATTAATGATGTAGTTCATATTCTTTCTCCTTTACAGATGATCGCGGACATAGCAAAGAATATCATTTGCTTCGGCGAGTCGCGCAATAGAGTCCTCAATGGCATCCTTTGCACAACCGATTGCACGCTCACCGGAAGTACCGTCGATCGGAGTCGAACCAAAGAGATTCTCTCGGATCTGATAGCTGAGGCCGTTGTTTGTCCTTACGAGTTCACCCAGACGGGTAAGAAGGTCCTGGATACCAGGGTCCTTAATTGGTGCGTGGCACTTAACATTTGCAGCATTTACCGCATTTTCCATATTTGCTCTGAACGTAGTGTTATCCATCATTTCTTGTCTCCTTTACATTTTATCGGTTTACTCTTCATCTTCTTCATGAATATCTCCTTCCATAGCAGTCCGACACTGCTGTCGATTTCGACATTCCATGAACATGTATCGTGACTTGCAAGGTGTTGGGGTATCTAGTCCACTGTCTACCAGACACATGCGAACGATAGGTGCGAAATTATCGCAATTGCGACACTCTAAAAATGGTGTCACGCAAGGAATAAATGTTAAGACTGACATGGCAATTTCTTGGTCAGGTACTTCTCAATGGAAGCACAACGTTTGTGATAGCGACAACGGACAACTCCATCCGTCCGAATCGGTTCCGTATTGCAGTCGTGATAGAGTTTGTCGCCAGGTGTGAAGACCGGCTCAAATCCATCACAGTCATTGCAATATTCATGGATATCCAGTTTGATCATGTCTCGAGAACCCCCTCGATTTGTGCAGCAATCTCTTCGGGAGAATGATTTTCCGTGTGAAGGATCACATTCGGGCCAACTGTAGCCGGATCGAAGAATACAGCATTGTCATTCGTAATCCGTCTTTCGATCTCATCCTGAGAGCGACCCTGCGCAGCCATACGACTTGCTGCAGAAATCCAACCGCAATCCAACCAGATCACAACGATCTGCTTCGGCCCCCAATAATGAGAGCGGAAGAAGGCGACACCGTCCGGATCAATGATGTAAATATCATTCTCATTGACCTGCTGCGTTGTTGCCCAGTAGTGATGATTATCGAAGTAGGTGTACGCCACAATATCTCTCGAACGAGAGACCTTCTCGTAGAACATGTTGTTGACGAAAATGTGGCCCTCCTCCTGTTCAAAGCGTTTCGGACGCGTTGTGTAGGAAGGAAGTATGGATCGTCCGTACTGGCGACTGAGAATATCTGCCACCGTAGACTTGCCTGAGCCGGAACGACCGACTAAAAGAATGACTTTATCATGTTTCATATTTCTTTTCGAGCTCCTTTACGTAATTATCAGCAGATTCCTTACTATAATCGAAGGACTTTTTATCACGATGACTTACAAAATAGATAATATTCTTAATAGGTTCCTTGCATTGTGGGCAATAAGGTGGATCAAACTCTGGACCAAAGGGTGATTCTTTTGCTGTCGTTACATGAAGCTCCTCAAATGTATATCCACAGTTCCCGCAATGTGGACGGAAGATTACGATCATGTCCTATTCCTCCTTTTCCATTGTGATGAACGTCCCATATTCATCAAAATCCGGATCGCCAAGCACTTCTCCTTTAAGAAGTGCCAAAACTTCTTCCTTGGTTAGAACGAACTCATTATCACCAAAGGCGGACATACAATTTCTCTTATCCGTGTCATTTTTGATTATCAGCATCGGAATCCCCTTTCATAGTTTTAAATCCTTCGTATATCGATCGGTGAATGACTTTGAATAGTTGAAGATGAGCCCGCCATCGTACTCTGAGAAATATACAATCGCCTCGATTGGTTCATGACATTTCGGGCAATGCGACGGTTCAAACATTGTTTCACGAGAAGATGCCGATTTCTTAAGCTCATGCCCGTTTAGCCTACTGGCGACGGTTACGCCCTGTAGTTCTTGAAATTCATAACCACAGTTATTACAGTGTGGACGAAACACAACTTTCATACCAGATTACACCATCCAAACATTTTTTCAAAAAACCTCCTTTAAAATATCCAACCGCAATCCAACCAGAAAAGGAATAGACCTTGTTTGGTCTATCCCCTTCGGTTGTAACTGGGTTACTTGAACTTCAGAATTTTGTTGAACACGTTCTTAACCGTGGTCGTCTTGAAGACGCCATCCATTTCGAACTTCATGCCCTTCACGAATGCCCAGATGCTCGTTCCGGTTCCGAGCAACAATGTGCCGATCTCAATGCCAGACTTGACTCGGTCCTGCTTCTTCTGATATGCGAACTTCTCCTGCTCGAATTCGAATCGGCGTTCATTCCGAACGACCTCTTCATCTTCTGCAAGAGCCTTTCTCCTATCGGAGTCCGCCTCCTGAGCCAGCTTGTACAGAGTATCAAGCTCATTTGTTGCCTTTCCCATTTCTGAGCTTCCGGGCTCCAAGGTTTTCATCTTCTTCAGATGTGCCTCGATCTGATCCTCCAGCAAATTACGTTTGTCTTCCATAATTTCTCTCCTTTCAAATATTAGAGTTACCTCCATTAATGAGTTTGTTTATTTTGCGTGTCCTCTTTGGAAGGGTCAATTTGATTAATGCAGAAGAGAGCAAATTTGGATTTGCAAATATCTTTTGGATGCTTGTCGAGTCCGAGTGACATATAAACTTGCCCGTCCTCGGGGTCCATCGTCACATTCAGGAATCCCGAATAGAATTTCTGGAATAGACCGCGTGCAACCACCTTAGAGCAGACAATGAATCCGATTGCCATGCCTAGAATGGCGACGACAATATTGACAATAACCTGATTCATCCAACCCAACCCCCTGCCCAAACGATCGTGAGTACGAAGGTTATAATGGATAAAATAAATCCTGTGAATCCGAACATCAAACATACAGGATCATCTTTGGTCGACATGCGGAAAATAACGGACATAAGACAGCATAGTGCTACTATGAAAATTAGGATTTGAATGAAGTTATAGAGCATTTTTTGTTCTCCTTTCAAAGAACTGACCTTCGTTAAAGGTCTTCTTTTTCGCTAGAGCTTGCGAAATTGCTAAATCAATTCCGGCTCTGGATTTAAGGTGATAGTAATAGAGGTCTCGGAAAGGTGTGTTGAGTCGGTCAATCCGACCCCTGGCCTGTTCGAGCACCTTATATGAGTAGGTCTGAGAGTAGAATACAATTGTGTCCGTCTTGATACAATTCCAACCTTCGCATCCAGCAGTATATTGTACCAAGTAGACCCAGGAGCTACTTTCTGGTATGGGCTGGTGCTTATGCCCGTTCCATTCAGCGGTATCACAAGACTCCACATTTTCAAATAGTCCTTTCAGAATATCAAGCTCGTAATCAAAGCTGTAGAAGATAATCATTCGTGGATGATCCTCAAAGAGCTCCAATACCGCAATTTGACGGGATATGTCAGAGTTTACAAGCTTCCGCACAGCAAAGCACACTTCTGAAGCAGACTTCATGGGTTCATTTTTCTCATAATTCCAACGGTTTTTCCAAATATCATGGTATGCGACCGTATCATAGGAGACGTGAATATCCTGGTTATGACGTACGGTTTCGCGTTCAAAATCCATTGGAATGAGTAAATGGTTCCGAAGTCGAATGAGTCGACCTTCGTTCACGTAGCGATCGATCTGTGGAAAGTCAACGTGGTGATTATAGACCACATGATTATTCCGAAATTCGGTAATGTTTCGGAAATATCCATTGGCAATAAACACCTGAGCGTAGTCTGTCCATTGATCGCCAGCGGTTGCTGTGAGCAATATCCACTCATTCCGTTTCACGATCTTTTGAAACGACTTTGTCCAGGCTCCAGTTCCGACCAATCGTTGTTCGTCGAATATAAAAAATGCGTCGCTCACGGTTTCATACTTATGTATGTTATTCCATGAATCAATGACGATCTTATTCTTATATCGACTAACTTCTGGATCAGTAGACATTAAGAAATATGGAAACTCTGCCTCCCATTCACATGTATCTCGCTTTTTGGCAGTCGTGATAATGTAAAGATCTTTCGGATTTTTCATCCCGGGATCTTTTTCCTTTTCCAATTGCCCGCCATTACGAATATAATAGTAGGCAATGGATGTTCTGGATTTACCACTACCAACACCGCCATTTAGAATACACCCGTTGAACATCTTCCCGATTGCCTCGAGCTGATAATCGGTTAGATTTCCTCGAATCATTTTTCGACGACCATCACTCGAAGATTTTCGGGGAGTTCGTAGCTGATATAACCGGCATTATCGCAACACACAAGATACTTACTGCCTAGATATGAAGCAACTCCGAATTCAGAAAGGATGATTCGAGGGTCTTTCTCCTTCATGCGACAGGAAATGCATGTGGATCGACTAGGCGGAATACACGAAGACTCTGATGTTTTCTCGAGCTGATACGGGCAATTGGCGCAGAATCCATCATCATTGATCCTAATTGCTCGAATGATCATAGCCTACCCTCCAATTCGGGAATTCGCTTCATAAGGGTGGTGTTAAAACCGCCTTTTTTCAGAATCCGATGTCCGTAATCGCGTTCAAATAGTTCCGCGATGCGATCGAATTTCTGGCACTGCTGCTTGCAAATTCCAATGACCGCCGAATCAGCATGCGACTTTGAATTCCCAATCAGCTGGATCGTCTCGTTATAGAGCTCCGCCACCAGTTCCTGAATCTTTTCGACTTTCTTGCCTTTCAGATCAGCAACAATAATGCCCTGATACTTCTCGTAATATTCCTTTGCTTTCATACAGCTCGCTCCTTAAAGAATGTGCATGCATAGCATTCCGGGATTCGACTTCCTTCGACAATGAGTCCCGTTTTCTCGCACCGATAAGTTGTGATGCCGGCTTTGTAGTTCTTGAGCTCGTCGGCATACTCACAGTTACGGCAACGGTGCGGATAAGACAGATAATCAGTTTCCATTACTTTGCCTCCTCATAATTGACCGGTTTGTGACTGTCCGTGTTCCAGGGCTGGTTCAGACAATCGTTGCAGGGATCTTTCGATTCCTTTCTCGGAGCATACTTGCAACTACAGCAAAAGTAATTGAAGTAAACCTCCTTCTTGTTCTCAGCCATATGCTTTCCTCCTTTTTAAAATATGGATGGGGCTCCCTCGGGGATTCGAACCCTGGACCGTTCGGTTATGAGCCGACTGCTCTAACCAGCTGAGCTAAGGGAGCGTAAAAAGGAGAGACCCAGAATATCCAGATCTCCCCTCCACGAGATTACATATATAACAATACGTAAACCCACATTCCAGCCAGAATCGTACAGATCAGTCCCGTTATCAGGAATTCTGCCACTCTGTCTAAAAACTCAGTTAACCATTTCATATATTCACCTCCATTATAGGAGTTGTAAAAATCGCGAAGAACGAAGAGACCTAGTTCGGTCTCAACGTCCTGTTGCTGCGATAATGTTATCCATGTTAAACCAACACACAAGCGCTAATGCGAGTACGCCTAATATCACGTAATCGAGCCATTCATTCTTGAATTTGATCCACCATTTCAACATAATATCAACTCCTTCCATAACAGAGGCTGTTTATTTCGCGGAGTTAGCCCTCGACAACGCTCTGAATACGAAACTTCCAAAGGCGGCGAGGAGCCGTCCCAATGGCCTGATGGATCTTACGAGCCGTGGCGCCGATCTTCTCGATCTGGAGCTCATTCCAACTCTTGCGGACATATGCGCTTTCCTTGACACCCTTATGACGAGCCTCCAGGCGGAGAGCATTGCGAACGAACTTACGATCAGACATTCTTCTTTTCCTCCTTGTTCTTCTTGGCATGCTTATGCTTCTTCTTGGTGCCGCTCATCGTATCGACGATCTTGCGAACACCAGCCTGGGCTTCCTTGTAGCCGACATTGTTGAGTTCCATATAACGGCGAACGGCCGTAGAGAAGGATGCTCTGCGAATCAGGGTTACGCAGTCCGGCTCGGAATCGAGCTTACGCAAATATCCGCACTCGATGTCCTGATCGACCTGATCACCGTAGACTTCCTTGGCGAACTTCAGGGCATTGTCGTCGAAGATGCGATTGGTATACTTGTTTTCATAGTAAACCACGTCAGCACCTCCTCACATATCCGGTCCTTCGAGGGCCGCCCATTTGTCCGCGAATGCATCCTGCACGATCTCGATGTACATCGTCTTGAGATAGGCCTTGACTCGACCCGGCTCCCAGTTGTAGGGGTTGATCACCAGATCAACAGTCTTGATCTCGGCATAATCGAGAGAATCGACACTGCCCTCATCCAGACGAGTCTTACGACGACCGGCGATCATCCAGATGTTCGGAGGAACGTTCTTGTAGCTGACGTTCACCTGAATATAATGCATCGGTGCATCGCCCTCATTACGAGGCGGCATCAGGCGAACATTCCAACCCTCTTCCAGAAGAACCTGGTAAAGAGGAACATCATCGACCATTGCGTCTTCCGGGATTTCGACGCAGAAGTTTCGGTTGCCGGCCGGATTGTACTTCTTCTCTACGCCAGAGAAATTGCGATAGAAAATGTGTGCATTGGGGATCTCGAGAATTCTTTCGACACGGTTAACCATGACGAATCTCCTTTCAAAATTTCAAAAGTTGAGAGACCTAGAATATCTAGATCTCTCTTATTTGGTCAATAGACACGAACGCCTACCTGGTCTAAATAGATCTTGAAATCGATAGAATCTTGTTCCGTATGTCCTTCGCGAATCGCCTCTCTGTAATGATCACGTAGACCGTGATGATCATTCACTGCATAAACTATGTTGACGCCATAATGGTCAGCAAAGTCTCCTGCCGTGAACAGTAAATCTGTCACGCTCATACGCTCGCATCCGAGAATCTCGTAGCGAGAGCATACGTATGCTTCCTTTTCTGATTTCAATCCATATAGAACAATAGATTTCATTCATATCACCTCCATTACAGGAGTTGTTTATTTCGCGTGAACTACCTTACGGCGAATATCTTGGCATCATCCTCGGCAGTCTCCCAAGGATGAATGCGCTCTGGTGTATAAGGATCGTCCGAGACAAACCATTCGACGTCGCCATACTGTGCGATCTCATAGCGAGCATTGCTCACGAGATAGTCATAGTAAGTTCGATCAATGTCTGCCTCTTTGTGATTCACCTTAACCATCTCAGATTCCATCCATCGATAGCCATCAGCACCCGTAGCGGAGGCGAATTCCTGTTCACCAGTCTTCTTCATCTTGTTGGCATCCTCACGAAGAAGGATAGCACCACCAGCACCATCCTTAATCGGTGTGAATTGGCCAACACGACCAATGAACTGGTAATTATGGCCTTCCGCAATCTTCTCACGAAGCATTTCGTCCGTAAGAGATGCGAATTCGTCCAGTAGACGCTGCTCCGATCTCGTTAACTTCTCCGGATCCTTAAATCGAAGAGACCGAACCAACTCATACTGACTCACATCCGGCAGATTCTCATTGAAGTCCAGATAGAGTGCTGTTTGCACGGACTTTGTTTCGCACATGTCCTCAAATACAATTTCCTCGTGTGTGAAGAGGGTTTTGAAGACGTACGGAACAGCAAATTGAGTACCCGTAGCAGTCCACTGGCCAGGATGCTTCTTATTGTCCTTGCAAATATCTTTCTTGCTCATGACGTAATCCTCGCCATAAAGGTCACAACACTGCTCCACTGTCGCATAGCGAGCAATATAAACAGCATTGTTGACAAGGCACATACGCTCATAGGTTGCCTCGTGTTCGAAGTCATAACCATACATCTTACCATATCGCTGAACGAACTCGATAATGTGCAGATCCGCATCCGGAATCTTAATCGAATCGGTCTTGATATGAGCAACCGTATAACCACGCTTCTCTACCTCATGCTCGAGATTAATCATGAACAGGGCACCGCGCTTCGCCACGATGTTATCCTTATTACGAGGATCGTGGAACGGATTGTCAAAGTTCGCGGCGGTGAGACCATACACAGAGTTGATCGCGATCTTCAGAGCTTGCGTGAGATCATCCTTCGTGAAGTCGGCTGTGCCCGCAACCAACTGATCAATAAAGGGCGCAAGAGCACCGCCAAGAATGACTCGACCAGTGTCCCAATCCTCATGCTTAATCGCCACACGAGCGTCTTTCAGATCCTTAAATCTTTGTGTATAGACTTCGCCAAATATCTTTTCTGCAATTGCCGAGCTCGGATGCATGGATGCAATATCAAGCAGTGCGATAAACCCATACATACCGGGTTTTGCAGAGACACGACCGCCCTCACCGACATCATCGACATCACGATAACTCGATTTCCCGTTTTTGTATTTGTAGCCAGGGAATATCGGTCGACCTTGCTTGTCGAAGACCGTGAAGTCATCGAACTCTTTCTCCATCACGAAGGGCACGTCCGCAAACTCATCATAGACCTGCGAAACGTCACCCATATCACGATAATTGAAGGCGTCCTGCGGATGCTTGTTTGTACCAAATATAATTCTGGTAGTGAGTTGATTGGTCGTGTCATTGACGGTCATCTTGGCAATCTGTGCCAGGATCTTACGTGCGGCAAAGTCGCCTTGCGTATGATCCCAGACTGCCTCTGTTGCAAGAACATCGTTATCGCAGTATTCCGCAACCTTCGGCCAAAGTTCTTCGGGAACCGGCTTGTCCCAAGGAAGACCAAGCTCCTGATGGTGAATGCCCAGCTCGATTTCCCATTTCTTCAAGCTCTGCTTCTTCGCACAGTAGTCGTAAACATCCGTGTAAGAGATATTATACGCTTCTCCAAACATCGCATTCGGAGAGCCGCTGATAATCCTCTGCGAGAGCGTATAGAGCTGCTCATTTGAATATCCAATCATACGAGCATAGAGAATGTGGTTATCGTAACGACGGCAGTTGAATCCAACCAACTTGAACTTGATGAGTTCCTCGATCTCTTTTGGCTTTGGGTTGATCATGCGGACAACTTGCTTACCAGCACCTTGCACCTTCCAGTTGACCAAGAAGAGGTTTGGGAATACCTCCACATCGTAGAATACGATTGGTTGGTCTCCGTCTTCTCCCGGCTTCGAGGGTTCTTCAGACTTAAATCGCATCTTGTTGACAAGCTTGATGCAATAATTCGCCTGATTGGTACTGTTGGCTGCGAATGCGAGGACAGCATTTCGCATATCCGTCACATCATAGTGAAGTCCGCTATTGTAGGCATCTTCAAGGATTTTGTAGATGAAATCAACAGAAGGCTTTGTCGCCGCGTGATACTCCTTATTAAGGTTTCTGCGGATCTTGGTTCTCAGTTCCTTCTCTGATTTCACTCCTTCGAAGTTGATCACTTTACCATCTCCTTTCAACGGCAAGCCCGAACTCAGGCTTGCAATCGGAAGGTTGTTGCACTTTGTCAACTTTCTTCGCAAGCTACTCAGGCCCGAAAATACCTTAATTTCCACATGGTCCTCATAGACCGCACTCAGCTTCTCCGGATCTCCTGTATAAATATAATGGAGGTGAATTCCGGCTCCAGACTTAGAGAGTTCTGCATAAGTCTGAGGCCACTTACTGGCGGCTTCCAAATTCTTTTCGAAGCACTTCTTTCCATCTTGGTCCGGAATATCAAAGTCGATCACGATGTGATGGATTGGTACCTTCACATAATGAAGACGATGCGTATCGACATCTTTCAGTGTTACTCGAACATCTGACCATTTTTTCATGGGTGTCTCGTTATCGCTCGCATACTGTGCGAAGCAATCCTTGCATTCCATGTCAAAGATAGACGGTTGCTCACGGAATTTCAACCACGATTCGTCCGGTTCAGCGTTTTTCTTCTTTTTTTCCGGCTTCTCTGCGGTGGTGATTGAGTCGAATTTCTCGATCTTAAACCCATAGAAGGTGAACGGTTCTTTTCCTTCCGGTGCGGTTCGATCGTAGTACTCTTCGAAATAGTTCTTCATCTCCGACTTGAAGTTACGCTTATTGAGCAGGAATTGCATTTTTGCTTCCTCGCAATAGGTCTTATACATCTCCCAAGCTTGTTTGAGGGATGTAGAAGGCTCTTTCTTGAATATAAAGTACGAATCTGCAACAAAGTTGTAGAAGTCATTACTTTCATCAAGCATGGAGGTCGGTACATATCCGTCATAATATCCAGGAGACTCCATATAGACATTTAAACAGCGTGTGGCAATAGCACCCAATTCAAATTCAACCTGCTTGACGAGCTGATTGTATTCTCGTGTGGGAACCTTACGACCAGATGGAGACACGTCAATGAGTCGTCGAATGAGACCGGACTTCGCATCCGTGATCTTTACAGGTTTATTGGTTCCCATGAATAGGAATGCTTTGAATTTACTCGAATAGGCAGACTTAAATTTCTCATTCACTGTCATAAGTTCGTGAGAAACGACACTGTTCAGTCGGGTATTGTCTTCAATTCGAGATAAATCGCCATCATGCTGAATAGCTACCAATGGATTGGTTTTAAACGATTCCAGAGCAAAGGCTGCATTTGCACTACCCAATGCTTTCGCATCAAATACCGCATAATACCCTTCAAATAGTTGCTGTATGATGTTGATAACAGTTGATTTACCGCTACCTGCTGGACCATACAGCACCTCAAATTTCTGGATTGTCTTGGAGTCACCAGATACAATTGCTCCGATTGCCCATTCGAGCTTATGCCGCTCTTCTGGATCATACAGAGTAGACATGAGTTTGTCATAACTCGGACATTCACCATCCTCTAAGGGATACGGGAGCTTTTTCGATGCATAGTCTCGCTTCTTGACATCGGTATTAGCAAATATCAATTTCTCATCGAGCATATGGAACGAATCTCGCATATCCCTTTGACAGAATGTGTGAAACCGGTCGATCATGCGCGTTTCCGAATCCCATAGATGAAGAACTCGGATTCCAGGCGTATTGGGATAATTGTCCTTGACAAATTGGTCAAGTTCCGCGTCAATTAAGCGGACCGCATCGTATTCATCAGTCGACCATAGGCGCTTTTCCTCATCCCAAATCGCATAGAACGCGCCGCCTCGAATCATCAAATCGTTCGATTTCGAGACGATGAATTTCGGATATACCTCAATGCCTCCACCTCTAGGACATCTGGTGGCGACCATCAAGAAATCCATGCCTTACTCCTTCTTCGTAGCGTCCTCCAGTTTCTGGATCTTCTTACAGAGATACAGGAATCCGCCGATGCCGGCGAGAATAGCGACGTTCTGACGCTTTGCATACTTTTGAAGCATGCGTAAATTCTGGTTCATCAGGTCGACATTCTGGTTGAAAAGATCGATATGATGATTGTAGTGACGAATGAGTGACGTCTGACAACCGGCCAACTTTTTGAAATCCTTATTGGTCTCGATAATCGCACCGCTATTCTCGCCTACGGCCTTCCAAATCTTGGCGAATTCTTCGGCCATCTTTTTTTCATCCATGTTGATGTCTCCTTTACAAAATCGTATTCAGGTACCACATCATCTGATACCAGATGTCCACAGCTCGAAGATCGTAGGGACAATCTTCAATTGTGAATAGTCCTCCTCGTCCATTAGCCTCGTAAGTGCGATTAAGGAAAATATCAAGAATACGATCAACTTCTCTCTCGTTGTATCGGCTATCGCTCATCGAACCAAGCCCAAGAGACACAATCATATTCCAAAACCATTGACCGGTTCGATTACCGACCGTATCATCTTCCATAATTCGCTCCTCACATGTTCTGGCGAGGGCTACCATCATTTCCAGAATAGAGCACTCTCGAATATCAAGCAAATGCTCTATTGTACGATCCGGATAGTGATTTTCATAACCAAAATCATACCGCAAATCTACGCCATGTCGTGCTCTATACTCATCCATTGGGATGATCCATGTGAATGCTCGAGCATCTAAGTGACGCATGAGTTTCTCATACGATAGATTCCTTGAATACTGCTGATCACCCATCACGAGACCGCACATCCACTGGAAGTAACGCTCGTGCAGTGCATCAGCTCTGGTCATTTACTCATCAACCTCCAGCTCATGAATATGACGCTCCGGATAGATCGCATCATAGGAACGCTCGTCCAGTGTGATCTCGTAGTCGGTCATCGTATTTTCATTACGTACGTGACAGACGCCTTCCTGGAAATCACCGAAGTGACCCATGAAGACCTCACCGATGGCTTCCGAGATGTTGTCAACAGGATCGTCCTCTTCGTCGGCAAGGACCTTATCGCCCTCATACCAGGTCAGACTGACTTCCGAGTATCCATCTTCTCGACCGAATTCCTCGGGGGCAATGAGATAAATCCCGCCATAAGCATTCATTTCCTTATCCTTGTAAGGATCCTGCTCGATATCGCCCCGGTCCTGAGGAGGAGCGTTGAGAGGCGTGAAGTATTTGCCGTAATTGACACGGCGCTTCTCGTAAGCCTCGGTGATCTCCTCTTCGACAGACTTACGCTGTTCCACGACATGCTCCAGAGGAGAGGATTGCTTTTCCGGATTACAGTCAGACTGCTCCTCCTTGTCGGCCATTGCATTGATCTTATCGCGATAATACTCGCGCATCTCGTCGATTTCTTCGTCAGCACGAGCTTCTGCCTTACGATAGGCATAGTAATATCCGCCTGCAGCACCAACGACGGCGCCGAGAACGAACCAAATAACATTTTTCATCGTTTACCTCCTCAAATCGAGAAATAGTGGTCGCCTTCTTTAAAGGCTGGCGTTGCCCAATTATGGTATCGATTAGTTCGAAATGCGATAACGTCCGAATTCGTCCGATCACATAATTCTTCAATCACCAACCAACGAACGGAGTCCCATTCCGGATAGCAATAAATTGCTCCAGTCGTGACACAGTCAAATTGGTTCTTTGCCGTAATGATCGACAAAATATCATCTCCAGCAAAGCGTTCGCTGTCCACTCGATTCAGTATCGTATCGACGACCAAACGTTGACCATATTCCGATTGGTTTCCTGCCTCGGCATATGTGACTCGTGTCAACATCTCGATCTCGTACTCACTGTAGTTCTCGAGTCCAACGAATCTGGGTGCTTCCAAATATAAATCAGCCGCTGAGAGAGGGGCTTCGGGCATTACCACTTCTTCGGTCTGCATTTGAACCGGTTCGAGCATAGGCTCCTCATAGGTTACCAATTCGTGCATGGTGGTAGCGCTAGAGCCAACCACGAGCCCTAACGCCAATCCAACCAAACCAGATAAGAACCATTCACGCAGACTTTTTCTAATGTATCCCATAACGGGGCCTCCTTATGTTAGATTTCTTCGCCGATCAGAGAATCGATAGGACCCTGAACATTGAAGTCGAGAAGTACGCTACGCTCCAGGCCATTGACGAACCTTGCTGCATCAGAAGCGCCACGACGATTTACATCATAGATACCGAAGTCGATATAATTGTCAGACTTGGGGTTCTTGGCATCATAGTACCAGCCCACATGCTGACCGGCCTTCGTCGGATCGAATCCGAGAGCCTTATAGACCTCATTCAGGAATACATATCCTCTTGTCTGGAGAATATGATTCCAATAGTTGAGCTGGCCATTGATGAAGAAGAGATTCAGCTCCGCATCTTTTTCCCAATTATCATTGAGCTCATCGAAAATGCGAGCATAGACCGAGGGAACACGACCGTCCGGAAGAACCGTGACCTCTTTCTTGGTTTTCTTCTTCTTACCGGTTTCGGGATCGATCGTCTCCTCTTCGATCTTCTCTTTTACGAGGCCATAGCGAAGCTCTTTGTCGACATCATCGCCGTAACGATCGCGGACATTCTGACGATATTCCTTGAATCCCTTATCGAGAAGCTGATAGGCTGCCGCCAGAGATGCATTACGCTTGGAGAGAATCTTGTGGCCATAGAGGATCGAAGTGATGCCGAGCGCACCAACACCAACGGCCGGAGCATAGAGCTTGATAACCTTCCATGCAGTCATACGGACAAGGATCTTCTGATCAGCATCCGCCAGTTCACGGGTGTAGGTGCCACCGTCTTCCAGCTTACCACCGACAGAATCTTCAATGTTCTGCTTCATGGTCTCGTGATAGTCCACGACTTCCGTGACCTTAAGAGTTGCCTTGCAGGCCATAACCGTGGACGTAACGCCGAGTGCGATACCGGCGCCGGTGAGAATCTGAGGAGAATTCTTCCGAATGAAGAACTTGGAGCGATAAAAAACAGACTTTGCAGTGTTTGCAATTGTCTTAGTAGAGAGTTTCATTGTGCTTTTACCCTTTCTTAAAATTTCTTAGGATCTGGCATGACAACATACCATCCATCTTTCAGCCAAACCGGAATGAAGAATCGCGTATTGTTCCATCCGTGTGAGACTGCGTCCAAAGTCGTCCAGTCGCCATCGAGCTTCCCGAATATCAGTTGGACATCATGCACGGTGATTCGTCCGTAGCGGTCCGCCATACGCTTTAGCGTCTCGATGCGAGATTTCACTAAATATAACGTTGACGGATCACTATAGAATTCCTTTTTCGTCGTGATCATATCAATTACATCTTGGATGCCAAGTACAAAAGACCAACACCGGCAACACCACTACCGATCAAGGAAACACCAACGAGTTGCATCGCCAGCTTCTTGTTTTCTGCTTTAAGAAGCATGTTGATCGTTTTCTCAGTCATCTTTTTTACCCCTTCCCAGAGTTTCTTGAGTCGATTTTTCAAAAATATCACTCCTTTAATCCAACGGCGCAGGCTTCGGCATACGAATATAATAGCCATCACGGCCACTTGCGATGTCTGCCTGCCGTAAATCCGTCCAGCCATAACGATGTGCCGTAAACGGAGGCGTCTGATCAACCACCTCATAGAAGTCCGCAACCGAGACGATCTTGTACCGCCTCAGAATGTTGTCGAGCTCATCCAGGACACCTTCTGCATCTCGACGAGTTCGGAATGAGAACTCATCGAAATCATAGGCACTTCTTCTCTGAGGAGGATCATCTCGTCTGGGATCGCGACTATAAGAACCATAGTCCGTACGATAACTGACATAGGTTCCTCCAGGTCGCCGGTCACCTCGACGGGTTGAACCGTAGAATATAATGTTGACCGCATCCGTCAGAGAATTGGCAAAGAAGTCCTTCAACATTGGAACGGCCACATCATTCCAGATATGGCTGCCAATGCTTCCGCGATCATCGGAAAGGATGTTGTCTCCAATCTTGCTTAGCGGAGAACGTTTCTTTGTCTTTGCCGGAGCAGATAGAGAGACCTTGTTGATCTCCTTTTTTGGACTCTCCGGCGTCTCATTCCGTGCGGCATTCGAATTGTTCGGGTATTCTGCCATTGTTACACTCCTTCTCTCACCATAGTGAGGTATTTTGGGTTTAGCTTGACTTCCCAAACTGGGCAATGGTTGATAACCGAATACCGATAACAGAGATTCGACAGTGCCTTCTCTTTGCTAACAGCCATCGTCACAGAATCCCATGACGACTTTCGGATATCACCAAACAAATTCCGGACAGGACCCTTATATCGATATTCGTTCATACAACCTCCAAAAATGAAAAGCGAAGAGACCTTGTTAGGTCTCAACGCTCGTCGAATCACAACTTGCTCGGATTCTCCTCAGCAGAGTCGTCGCCATCGCCCGCCTTGCTCATCTTCTTGGCCAGCTTCTTAGCCTTGTGAGCTTCGATGCCATCCTTGATCTTGCCACCAAGCGGCTTGAGGGCCTTCTTGTAAAGCCACTGGGCTCCAAGAGTTCCCGCCACGCCGATTGCGACACCGATCAGGGTGCTGCCACCGTTGGACTCATCATAGGTTTCTTCCGCCGGAACCGTTTCGGTCTCGAGCTCCTCGTTCTCCATGACAACATTGTTCTCTTCCATTTTAGAATACCTCCATAAAAATTTTGTTGTGGATTTCTCCATAATATATGTTGTAAATTTCGCGTGCTTTATTTGAGCACTTCCGGCTGCGTTGCATAGTCGAACACAACACAGGGTTCTCCCTTCTCATTGAGCTTCGAACTGAACATCGGTTCAATGAATGACTTATTGACATCCCATCCGATATCATTACCAAACGGAATGCGGTCCAAATCGATGGCATCGTAGACATCATTGAGCGTTATGTACATATCGCCTAACATCTGTCGGGAGAGGTTATTACAGATCTCGCGCAATGTCTCTCGATCCGATACGAAATATCGTCCGGACCAGCGATCGAAATAGAGACTCTTTCCCGAAGGAACATATGGGATCTCCTGATCGTTTACGCTAACCCGCTCCGATGTCTTCTGCGAGACTTTCTCCCGAATCTCGTTCGCCTTCTTCTCGTCCAGAGACTCGGTGATGGCAGACTGATAGTCTTTCAGAGTCTCCTGCGAAATGGTATAAGCGGCCGCGAGAGCAGCGTTACGCTTATGTTGCTGGCGATTACCCATCACGATGCAAGCGGTACTGAGACCGGTCGACAATGCAACGGGCCAATAATTCTTCGCATAGATCTTCACACGATCACGCGTACGAATCGGCTCGTTGTACTTATCTGCATAGTATTCTGCATCTTCGATTTCCGCTTTGGCTCTCGGTGCGATTTTCATTGTCATGCCGATGGTCGTAAGGAATCCTCCGATTCCGATGCCAGTCAGGATTTCCGGACTATGCTTGGTCATATAGACCTTGATCGAATTACCGATCGCTTTCACAGGGATTTTCTTCATTTGTTTCTCCTTTCAAAAGCGAAGAGAGCTTGTTAGCCCTCTTCATTTTGGCGTTCGGCGAGAACCTCGTCGACAGTTTCACGGATCTGCTCCTCCATCTGTCGCTGTTCGATGATCCCAGTAATGATACTGAGAAGCGCCGTACAAGCGAGGCCGATGTTAGCAAGCACATTCCATTTCTTTGTCATCTGGTCTTACCTCCTTTCCATAATAGGTCTTGCCAATTTCGCGTATTCATTCTCAACGGAACGAATGAAAAAGAAGATGGCTAGATTAGGTTCACTAGCAATCCTTTCGGATCCGTTTTCCGTCTACACGGGCCCTTCGAGTTACCTCGCATCTCCTTTCCATAATAGATCTTGTAAATTTCGCGTGAATTAATGGAGCGAAACCGGATAGAACTGAGTCTCAATTGCTGTGACTTTCACCGTACCACCCTCGCCATCGTCGATCTCGTAAGGTTCTTCGTCCATAAAGTCAATCCAGTAATCCTCCAGGCACATGGACACAATTGCATCGAACATGCCCACATCCCAGCCACGTTCGTCACCACCAGGGACTTTATCGATTCCAAGGAACCCATAGAAATCATTGATTGTCACGACTCCGGTTTGCTGAAAGAGCTTATTGAGATTGTATTTTGCCTTCTCAACGACGAGCGGACTCGCGGTAAAGTAGCGTTCGGAGATGGCATCCCAATAGAGTTCATCCTCATTCGGATAGGTCTTGTCCCAATGGGAACGAGCAATATTCTCTCGCGCCATCTTATCGAGTTCGGGGTTCGTTGCTCGGATTTCATCACGATACTCCTGATACGACTTTCGAAGAGCGACATAAGCAGCGGTCATCGCTGCGATTTGCTTTTGATCCAAACCGTGCCCTAACCAAATGCAGGCGATCGTTCCAGTAGCCGAGGTAACAGGCTTCCAGAATATCTTTACGGCTTCTTTCGGAGTCGGATCGATTGGGCACATCGTATAGTCGTCATGCGCTTTCCAACCAAAATATCCCGTCGCGATGACACCCAATGACGCCGCAAGCGACGAGACGGTTGACCCATTACGCTTTAACCATCGCTGTGCCAGACGAATTTCCTTTTTCCAATTGAATTTCATTTTGATACCTCCATTTCTTTGTTCCAGCATCGCTCGCAAGTTGCTGATGAAGTTTTACATTCTAGACCATGCTGAACGCATGGCGGATCTTCACGAATTGACTGATCCATACGACAAAGCAATGGATAGCCTTTTGGACATCCCAGAACACCTCCCCAAAATCCTTTTTTAATTGCTTCAGGATGATGCTCTCTAATCCATTCTTTTCTTGTCATTGCTTTACTCCTTTCAAAAATAAAGAGAAGAGGCCTTACTTGGCCTCATCCTCTTCGGATTCCTGATAATTATAACCGCAGTTTTCCGCAAAGAACTTCATGAAGTGATGATCGCTTGCACATAATACTGTAGTCCCGGCAATGCCGAGAGCCACACCAACTAGTAAACCGGTCGTCACACCAAGAATTGTCTTCATGTCAAATACCTCCAAATATAATTTAGGTTTCCCCATAACATGACTTGTAAATTCTGCGTGAAGTAATTGCTAATGCCACAACTTGAAAGAGAAGAGGCCTTGTTAGGACCTCTTCTTCCTTTTGAACAGTGCGTAGAAAATCGCGATACACACGATTAAATCTCCTGCGATGAGCATAAACACCGTTCCACCGGTCAAGACGATTAACGCCGTGACCACCGCCAATGCAATGATACCGCAGAGTAAAATTGTGAATAGGATCATTCATATCACCTCCATAAAGTAGATTGTAAATTTCGCGTGATATCATGCCATATTGCTCCTAAGGACCAATACGGACAAAATGAAAAGAAGCATACTAATTTGTGTAGCTTCGTTATCATTAGAACTCCTTGTTTTCATTTTCCATCATCGTCATAGCAATAATGCCAGCGACTAGAGTAATGCCACTAAGAATCATCATAATATCACGCTCCTAAAATTATTAAATTTTAGTATACTTCTCTCCATAATAGGACTTGTAAATTTCGCGTGAAGTTCAAACGTAAAAGAAGAAGAGGGCTTGTTAGGCCCTGTTCTCCGGTTTTTCGAGTTTCTCCAAAATAATGTCTTGCTTGTTAGCAATATCAATGATGATTCGGCAAAGAAGTTTGTTTTCCTCGATCAGATCGGTTGCCAAACCGTACGAAAGCCTCTTCTCCTCGAATTCCTCATCAGACATGTGTTCCACGTCATCCTTCTCCTTCGAGCGATCCATAAGCTGTTTCGTACGATTACGGACGTCTTCCTCTTTCTCGAATAACATCTTCAAATAATCGTTCGTCATTTCAAATACCTCCATAAAATATAATTTTGGAATTATCTCCATTAAAGGCATTGAAAAATCTGCGCGAAGTTAAAAGAGAAGAGGGCTTTTTAGCCCTCATCCTCAAAGAGATCGCTCTCATTATTCTTATGCTTCTTGAACTTGAGTTTGATGCTCTCGAACCAGCAGCGAATCGCATCCCAGTAGTACCAGGTCCAGAGCGCAGCCTCACAGATCAATGTAATGATCAGTGACCACTTCATGCTCTTCACCATGTCACCTCTGGTATACGGCTTAGCCGCCCATTCACGATATTTCTTCATCATAATTCAATACCTCCATAAAATATAATTTTGGAATTATCTCCATAATATGAGTTGTAAATTTCGCGCACTCGTTTTGTTGAAAAAGAAGAGCCCTTGTTAGGGTCCTCCTTAGCACAGATATAAAACCTCATTTCGCAAGAATGTCATAAGTTTATATGTATCTTGCCTCGAAAGATTTTCACATCTCCATTCTTCTATGTCTTCAACCTTGCGGATTAAGATTCGAAGTTGGACTTTTCCATCCCCCAATGGCACGACATATAACCCATCGTTAATCTTATGCGCTTCAGCCATTCATATCACCTCCATTAAGGAGGCTGTTTATTTCGCGTACTCCAATCTCTCGGAGATGGACAAAAAAGAAAAGTGTATGCGTTAGTCGCGTCCGGACTAGCGGCAGCTCCTTCTCCGACAACGTCGTCGCAAATCTCCAGAAGCAGATTGATGAACGAGTAAAAATCGCGGACAAAGCCACAGCAGATGACGTCTATAATGGAACAGACGACAGTAAGTGGGTAAGTCCTGCAAGTCTCAGCGGATCTGTTCTGAAGATCGGAGATATTCAAGCATCTGGTCGTAATTTGGAGACGGAAACGAATGGAAAACTCCTTCAATGTGATGGACGACTTCTTTCAAAGACAGCATATCCTGATCTATTCAATGCTATAGGAAATAAGTGGGGAGAAAGCGGTCGAAATTTTAAGCAATATATCAGCCCCAGTCATAGCGGCAATAGTTCCCGCGCGTTTGAGTATGTTCTCGCATATGCCATAGATGACAACGGGGATATTTTAACGATACACGACTATTATGGGGGGCCAACTATAGCCATATGGGCCGATAAGAATGGCACAATTAAATCGAAGTGGACAATCCATGACAATAATTATAGCAATTTATATTCATGTACTTGTCGGTTTGTTAATCATCAACCATTAATCATATACGGCTATGAAAATTTATTCTACATTTTATATGGTACCTCTGCTTCTACATCTTCTGGCTATCAATATCGTTCAATCGGTAACTATCGTGTGAGTAGATTTACGCTATCTAAAGTCGATGGAAATAGTATTTATATATGGTCATATCTGTCAAACGACTACTATGATTTTTGTAAATATGATTATATAACTAAAACCGTTTCTGATATGCCAGTCAACGATAATACGGGCGTAAGTAGTATAAGTAATAGATTTCACGACTCGACCGTAGTCTGCTTAGATTATTCACTTTATTTCATATGGAGTGCTAAAGTATCAGAGTCTAGTGCAGTATTAAATATGCAAACGGGGGTTATGTCATCTCTACCGACATCAGATCCAGTTCATGTCGCACTTCATCAATTAACAGACAAAGCAAATCTAATTATTCGTCGAGATGACCATACTGTGTATATTACGAATAAAAGCAAAAATATCGGATACTTTATCGAAAAAGTAGGTTCTAATATAGTGGCTACGCAAACATCATATACAACCACACTGGCTACGAACTGTCCGCAATTTATTGCTCCTAAAAAAATACTCTTCACTGGATCCACGGTCAATTCTTCTGGCGAGATTACGTGCAATCTCCTAGATATAGAGCAAGGAATAATTATAGATTCTGTTTATCAATTGCCTAAGTGGATGATCAGTAATAAACTAGCATTAGTTTTATCTCAGGAAGACTATTCATTCGGTCAAGCGGACACGTTTTTTATTCCTGGATATGATGTACCTAGTAGTGGTACTTCCCGGATTTTAAATTGGTACGGAATTTCTGACGGAACATTCCCCTTACCAATAGATGCGGCATTAGAGGCCGGTAATTGCCTCTACATCAAAGCTATGAAATAAGGAGGAATTCAAATGTATTACTATTTGTTCTACAAAGATGGAGTGGTCGTGGGATACAATTGTTCCAAAACTCCTTTAAATAATCCTTCTTATAAAGAAGTGACGGAAGAGGAATACTGGCAATATGCCGGATCTCGTCCATCTTTTCCTGCTACTCCTGAAGAGCGTATCGGGACTCTCGAATCAGACAATGCTCTCCTCAAGCAGCAGCTTAAGGCGGCTTCGGACCAGAATGACTTCCTCGAGGACTGTATTGCCGAAATGGCAGGCATTGTCTATGCGTAAGGTTCTCGCTAATTTAGCGTTAAACCTATATTTATTTCTAGAGAAAGGAGATCGTGAAATGATGGCTATGCTTTTCGCTCAGCGCGTCATTCTCGGCAAGACCGAGTTTGAGCAGGTCCCCAACAAGCTTAAGCAGCAGGTTGCGGACATCCTGATCAACGAGTGCGGTTTGCCCGAGCTGGTGACCGAGGAGTACGGTGGCACGAAGAAGGTCGAGGCCTAATTCGCTCCGTAACCGTCTTATCCGAATGAGATAGGGCAAAGAAAAAGAGGGGTTGCGCCATTCGCGACGTTTCCCCTCTCTTTTCTTTTTCGGCAGTCTCGTAAGAGAGTGTTCTGTTTACTTACGCGTTCAACAGCAGATCGCGAAGCTCGGTATACTGAGCCTCCGTAATCTTACCGAGTGCATAGAAGAGGTCAAGCTTCTCCTCCATACCATCCGTCTGACCGCGTTCGATCATACGCTTAAGGGTACGATACAGCATTACTTTTTCACCTCACTTTCATCCTTAGGATCAAGACCGAGTTCGACCATAGATAGTCTTAACTCGTGGTCAACGAGCATAGCGTCGACATCCTCATTCCAGGTAGGCTCTGGGGGCGGAGGATTATACGCTTCGCCAATTGCTGCACCATCGTAAGACGGTTTTGCTCCGATGGATTCAGCGAATGTTTCATCCGACACAATGATATTTTCGATGATGTTTTCGTCGTTTACAATACAGTAATTCATGATTTAAACCTCCATATTGGTCATGCAACTCTGGTAACATCAGAAGAGGATAGTTTAAGAAGCGATTTTAAGATGCATACGGATAGCAATAACACCATCGCCGCCTTTAAGATAGTCAGGACTATCTCCCCCATATCGATCACTTCCGCAACCTCCTCCGCCAAGCCCATCGACTCCAGCTGGACGAGTCGGCATATAGTCTCCGTCAACGCAATATCCTCCATTCTGAGTACGACCGGATACTGCATTCGCGCGAACGCTACCGTCATCTTCAACATAGAAATGAGCACCGCCACCGCCTCCATAGATAGAGGTTTCAGTAAAGGAAGTATATATAGTTTTTACCGACTCAGTTGGATTGGTAATGACTGGAGTATAATCGTAGTTACCTTTTTGTTTAATCCTAGCGCCATTACCATTTCCTTTGGCGACTTCATCTATAAACCAATGCGTTTGACTATTTGCATATTTGACTGTCCTGGCAGGTTGCCCACCGGTTGCACTCGTACCCATAAAAGAAGAATTTCCACCGGCACTAGCATGATATGTTTGAAACTTACTCCCGGTTTTATAATATCCTCCACCACCTCCTCCAGATCCAACAATGGCACTATAGGATCGATGATGTTCTGGAACAACTGATTCTATGGTGACGACATCGCCACCAGATCCTCCAAAATTTCCACCATAATCTTGCCATTCACTAGGTGGATTTGTTCCGTCAACTTGCTCGATATAGTGTTGGTATGCGCCACCAGATCCACCCGCGCCAATACCATAATCGATAGTTTCAACATTTCCAGAAAATTTGACCGACTTACTACTTGTAATTTTCAAGAAATTTCGGACAGTAACTGTGATTGTCTTATCGATGATATTTCCTTTGATAACCGTAATAGCCTCGGAATAGTCAGCAATGTCAGCATAGCCGGTAATCGCCAACGTTACTGACCCTTCATTCATGTATCCCGATAATTTACCGTTACTATCGGTCTCGAGTTCATTACCATTTACATCGAGAATACCAGAAACTCGGACACCCGGAACTGGATTCCCACCCGAAGACAAAACCGTAAGGTTAATACCGCCCTTATTCAGTTTGATCATGGAGATAACCATACTCAGGTTCTGAAGAGCAGCATCGGTACTAGACTGTTCTGCAATCCCCAAATCAGTTGCTGTCTTATCGCTAATGATTGTATGTTTAGCTGTTTTTGCTTCATCAATCTGCTTCTGGAGATTTGCGACGACGTTGTCGGAGAGCTGAGCCTTGAGATTATCAAACCATTCATCAAATTCCCCATTCCACTGGTTGAACAGGTCGTCGATCGCGGTCGTCTCAATGACGCCAGTGACAAACGGGCAAGCCGAGGTGCCGACGGCGTTCTCAATCGCACTCGCAGCAATCTGGGTCACGCCAGGCGCCACAGTCACCCATGCCAGAGGATGCTGATGGACTTTCTCGCTATTCGTCAGGGTCGGCTTCACAGGAGAGGACGCCACAGTACCCTGAACAACACGAAGCTTATTGAGACGAACACTGTCAGAGTGATTGGTCTCCAGCACGATCGCATCGATACGGCTGAGCGTCACGTCCGAAGCAGCGATGGCCAAGGGATAAGCCGCGTCGTTCACATTCCACGTATGGTCAAACCATGCCTTGCCGGTACCGACCAGCACCTGCATACCTGTGCCAGCGGAGACTGCCATATGGTCGCCAATCGTGGTGAATACACCGTCAGCGATGATGCCATCGAAGATAGCAGACATCTGTTCGGCGTTGTATTTTCGATCACCATTTTCGGAGTTAAAGAATCCGCATGTGAATGCCATTTTGATTCCTCCTATACTAGACTTCGGCGGTGAAGGTAGGAGTCATACTCTCACCAGATGTATCTTCCGAGAATACAATCTCAGAAACACGAGCCTTACCAGATTGTCCGTATTCGTTCTGAACTTGGACAAGATCTCCAATGGTAAAATCTCGTTTGTAGATGAACTGAATTCGAGCTTCTACTTCGCCTTCAAAAGACTGAGTAATGCTCGTCTTGGCCAGTTCCTCTTTCCCCTTCTGCTGCATTTCGGCGATCATATTAGCAGTTGCCTGCTGTTGACGTTTCGCAATTTCAGCAGCTTTCTCTTCTTCCGTGAGATCCTCATTATGCTCGATGTCATATGTATCGACATCATCGCTTGCACTGGAATCGTCCGTAAACACTTCACGGCGATCCAAACCAGTGCCATAGTTCTCGCCAGTCACCTCGGTCGTTTTACGAGCAGAGCCCTCTCCAGAGCCACCGATAAGAGTAGCGTTCTTAAGGGCCTTCTTCGACTCGATGTAGTTGCTGGATAAGAAGTTATCAAAGCTCGGAGAAAAGACAACATAGGGGTTTTTTGTCTGGCCATATGCACGATCTTCACCGGCATACAGCTCAAATATCATTTGTTTCGTTGAGAAATCCGGTAAAATACGGAATCCGATCTTCTTCTCTTCACAAATCTTATAAATTGCTTCATAGAGATTGTCGCCGAAATACTGATTCTCAACCACAAGGGTCGTGATCCGTGTATCAGTGGTCTCACGGAATACCAGATTCGGGATTTTCCGGTCTGAATTACTCGGAGAGATCGCATTTTGATTTAAAAGATTCCGGATCGACTTCTGAAGATCACCATAACACTGACGATAACCCCAGATAATACGACGCTCGAGAATGGACTCCAGAGAACGGCCTGTGACCGTTAGAAAATTACCATTCTCCACATCTACTTTGGTCTCAATAGTCTCAATGACCATCAGTCGATCGGATTTCTCCCGACACCAAAGGTAGTAGTCCTGTTTGAACTCCTTCCCAATTGGCATATCGGCCGGGACATAGACCTCAAAGTCGCCATAACCAAGGAATCGATCCGTCCAAATGAATGACTGGAAGGCATCTAAGATAGCGACGACTTCCCAATTCTTATCGAGAATCAATGCCTCCATCTTAGATACCTCCGTATGCGTTCTTATAGGAGAAGGTAATCAGAAGATTTGCTTCCTCCTCCTGGGTAACGAAGTTGAACATATTCACACCATTTGAGACTTGGAACCAATCGGCATCCATGTCAACGGCAGAAATGATGTTCGTCTCCTTACCCTCGCGCAGCAGTCGAGCGTATTTGTTACCCTTCACGGTCGAGATGATAATATCATCGCCAGCGTCAAATACTGCACCCGTAAGAGCTTTGATTTGAGCATCAAATATCTTAAAGTGCTCCTTGGTATTGACGTTGTAGAGGGTGATATCACCCGATTTGGTCAATGCATGGATCGTGATAACAACACCCGTATCCATATCGCCAACGTAGCTCAGAACTGCTCTCGGGTCATCCACCATCTTACCCATTTCAAGGAGATTCTCCGTAAGAGACTCGTTGGAGAACGGGAATTCAAATAGTGGCTCGACATTGGTATAGACCTTCTCACTACCGCCAACCTCATAGAAATAAGGATCCGGGCAGATGATGCTAATTTGTGTTGATTCCTCAGAGGAGAATATATTCGGCTCATTGGATTCCACATAACCGCTGATCTCTGCCAGGCGGTTGTCCGTCTCAATCTTAAGCGTGATTTGCTTTTTGATTGGGAAGAACTTATAGGTCTTCTGTCTCGAGTCTTCAATGGTCGGTGCGAACAGCATACCGAGTGTAATGACGATATTGCGGTTCTCACAACGAGAAGAAGCATAGAGACTTCCATCAATTGTCGCTAGTTCTGATGTGTTGATACTCGCCTTGGGAGGACCGAGCCCCTCGATGTCCTTGATATAAAGACCCGAGGGGTCCGGGTTCGTGAGCTCCAGACGAAGTGTTTCACCTTTCGGGTTGGTTACCGTTAAGGCCTTAATCATAAGCCCACTCCTTCCTTATTGGTAGCTATTTTTCACATTCGAGAAGAGATTCTTGCCATCGCGATAGATCTCGGCACGACTCAGAGCCTTCGGGCTGGTGTTGTTCTGCGTGTAGTTGTAGGTATTATTTACCGTACTAGAGCCGGTAATACCGTTCACGACATCCTTGAATCCACCGGCTACCTGACCGGCAAGAATGGCCGTAAATCCCATCGGAGTCGAACCGATCAGGGAATTCATCGCACTCACACCAGATTTCACCCGACTATCGTCGATAACGGGGGTAATGACCGGAGCAGTCTCAATCCCCTCCGTAATATCACGGTTAAGGGTCTGGATCCCGATGGAGAGGTTATCCGTGTAGCCGTCAACCGCACCACCAGAGATCATATCGATGATATCACCGAGAACACTATTGAGAGCTGCCTGGACGTCACCGCCATTGGCAATGATGCCCTCCGAGATTCGCTCGGAGATGATCTCGCCGCAAGCGACCCACTTCTCTTCCTTGGATTCGGCCATTGCAAGACCCCCATTGATCGCCTGACCCGTAGAAGTCGAGACAGCATCGGTCTTCTCGACAATACCCTGTGCAAATGTGGTAGACATCGTCTGACCGTATTTGAGGAATGTCGGAGTAAGGCTACCGAGGACATCGTCTGCGCTATTGGTGTAGGACTGTCTAGCAGCCTCAAGTGCGGCGTCGGCCGCCTTCGTCGCTTCGCTTGCCGTGGTCGTCAGAAGATTGTACGGGTCGTAACCGGTATCCTTTGCTGCAACACGGTTGATCTGCTCCAAAGCAAACCCCTGTTCGAGGAGCATGTCTTTGTATTCGACCATCCAGTTGGCATAAGCAACCATACGATCCTTCTCGCTCGTCGTGACCTGCTCTTGGTTGGATTTGACTTCCTGAGCCTTCTCGGCGAGAGTTATTTGGGCATTGAGAAGCTTGTTGTAGGCATCCAGAGCATTCTTTGACTCGCTACCATATGCCTTAACGGTTGCCGCATACTCTTCCTCGGCCTTACCAAGCTGCTGGGTTAGATTGTTGAGCTCCTTAACCTTAAGGGCTTCATCCACAGCAGTCTTATCGGCATCGGTAGCAGTACCGCCGAAGAGTGTTGTCCAGACTTTCTGCTCAAGACCATAGCTCGTGAGTCGAGTGCCGAGTTTGTTGAGCTCGGACTGAAGACCCTCGATATAAGATGCACCAGCAGACTTACCGGCCTTCCCAGCTTTTGCAGTGGTCTCTTCAGAAGCTTCGTCAATCGCCGTTCCGGTTCGATGGAATGCATCGTACGTCTCTTTGACGATATCATCGTAGCCATCGCTGGCGATCTCTTTGAGTTCAGCCATAGACGCACGATTGGCCGCGTTCAGTACAAAGAGACGTTTGTTCTCAGCACTTGCGATCGAGACATTGAATTTGTTGTAGACCTCTTGGAGTTCCTCATAAGTGATCTGACCACTCTTTAGCATCTCATTTGCGAGGTTTCGAGCCGCAACGAGAACAGTCTTCTTGCTGCCATCGAGACCATAACGGACACCCATATCATAGTACTTACCGATCAATTCACCCTGTCCAGAAGGAGAGTGAATATCAAGCTCGTCACGAACGGTACGGTCGATGGCCTTTGCAACGTCGCGAGCAGCACCGGTAAGAGAATTGACGGTGGGCACATCCATAAGACCCTTACGGATACCCCTAAGGTAGTTCATACCGATGTCTTTATACTCGGCTGTACGATCTGAGAACTGAGTGAAGATGTTGTTGGCGATGTTGGTCGCCACGGCATAAATGCCGGACTCGATATCTCTCATTCTCTGCTGAACTGTCGTTAAAACATCGGCATTTTGAATGGACTTGACAAGATTGGCAAGTGCTTCATTCGCAGCATTCATTGCATCGGTATTTACTTCAGCAACGACACCAGAATATTGGACCAGTGCCTCGCCCATGTCCTTAAGCTGCTTGGCGAAATTGCTAAGCGAGCCCTTACTACGACCGGCACCCGTATTCGGGACTTGGTTGACTGCCACGGCAAGATTTGCAATGATGTTACTCGTCCTCATGGCAATTTCACTGCTATTAACTGGAGCACCAGCCATAATAGTCAGGAAATCAATCATGTTCGGAGCCGCTAAAGCAAGCTCAGCCGCAAACAAAGAGATTAGATTCTCACCGGTGAAGAACGCCTTAAACGCGGAATATTTCGGCGTGACGGCGACAGCAGTTGCCATTGTTGTGACAATGTCAGATACCATGTCGACTAGCGTCTTACTATCGGCAGGGAGACCTTCACTCTTAGTCAAGAAGCCCTTAATATGCGGTGCCGCCAAATCCAGTTCGGCTGCGAACGAAGCAATGAAGGAATTACCAAAGACTGCACCCTTGAGACCGCCAAATGTCGGAATCTTAGACGCCGCCTCGGCCATACCGCCAATCGCATAGATTGCATTTTCGATAGATGAATGGTCAATCACACCAACCTCAGTGTAGAATGTCTTGAGATATGGAGCAGAATTGGCCAACTGCTTCGAGAAGTCAAGGAGGTCGCTTCTGCCAATGATCGAGGCAAGGCCGTCCAAGAATTTCGTTCCAGTAAATATCAACATGGCTTCGCCAAGAGATACCATGTTGCTGAATACGCTATCCTTCAGACCATTGATCCCCTGGAAGAATACGGATGCATTCGACCAGAATTCCTTAAGGTCTTTACCGAACTTCGTAAGGAACGAATCTCTCTCACCGACTACATCGGAAATGCCTTTCTTGATACCTCCGATAAAGGAGCCAAGAGCAGTACCGATGTATTCCATGAATTTGATGTTGCCATCCATGATCTTCTTGACGACCTCGTTCTCGCCAAAGAAGGCCTGGAATGCACCAAACAAAGCACTCAATGCCGTAACAACCGCCACGACCATACCAATACCCTTAAGTGCGCCGAGACCCATCTCACCAAGGGGTGCTGCAACTCGCATCGCTACACTCATGGCAGTTATGATGGTGCCAAGCGCCAAAGCGGCAGTCAGCATTTTGTCCGTATCGCCAAGATTCTCAAGGACAGCCAAGGCTCCACCAAGAATCAGAGTAGCAGCGGCCGCAAACCCGGCTCCGATGATAGCATTCTTACCCCATGCCTTAGCAATACTCAACATCTTAAGAACAGCAACAAGAGCCGTTGCAGATGCAAGAATATCAAGGATGACCTCTTCGCGACTTGCATCGCCAAACCAGACAGCGAACAAGCTCTTCAGAGCATCTCGGATTTGGGGAGCGTACGTGCTTAGTCCGTTGATGAGAATGACGATCAGATCACCAAGACTTGCAATCAACGAGGGTGCATACTCGCGAAGTTGCTTCATGGCCTCATCGAACATAACGATCAGACCCTCAACAACAGCCGGGGCGCCTCTCTTGAGAACATGTCCAATGGTGATAATGATATCGGTCAAGCCTTCCTCGATAACGGGAAGCATGACCTTGACCGCTTGGAAGAATGCCGCGATAGCAGCAACAATAGCTGCTACACCAGCCGCACCAATCGCGGACAAGGTACCTAAAAGGACAGACAAAGCGGCAACGGCAGCACCTACACCAAGTGCAGCAAGACCAAATGCCAGCATGGATTTCTCCAGACCAGCGAACGTCTTAGCCAGAATGCCTAATCCGAATGCCGAGCCAAGCATAATGGTGATAGCGCCAGCGAGAGTTAAAAGACCAGCTCCAATTTCGGCGAGATTGAGGGTGGAAAAGGCTTTGATTGGAATAACCAACATATTGAGCGCGAGTGCAAATGCCAGTATTCCGCTTGCCGTTCCGGCAACATTATTATTGCCCATGATCGACAAACTGGCAGTTATTCCACCCATCAGAAGTCCGACGGATATTAATCCCTGTCGAATCTGTTCGATCGGCAATGCACCGAGAATACGAAGTGGAACAACCAGTAAGGAGATAGATATGGACAAAGCAAGAAGACTCTTGGCTAGTCCAGCAAGAGATCCCTGCGTTATCGCCACCATACCTTTTCCGGAAATACCAGCAAACCCCTTCATGGCAACGGACATTCCGCTAATCGAAGCGACAACACCAACGAGAAGTTTTGCAGTGGTAATCAGACCTTGCTGAAGGTCCTTCGTATCCATCTCTCCAAGAATCTTAATCGGCAATATCAATGCAGACAGAGCAAGTCCAAATGCAATTAGACTCGATGCGACACTTGAAAGCTGACCCGGGACCGCCTTCATGACAGCGATAGAACCGGTTATCGCACCGATTCCAATGATCAACGACGCGATTCCCATTCCGAATTCGGCCCAACTAATTCCATCAAATGCCTGGAATGCGCTTGCGAGAATTCGAACTGCCGTAGCTAAGGACAGGAAGACAAGAGCAAGTTTCATAACCTGCTTCTCGCCAACTTTAGTGGAAAGTGCAACGCCGACCTTTTCCAAAGCTACTAGTATGGCGATAATTGCAAAGGTCGCTTTGGCAAACACCCATGTATCCTTTGCTGATTCCGTTAACTTAGCTAATGCACCAGCCAGAATCGAAATAGCAATGGACATACCGATCAGAGCACTGGACAATGTAAGAAGCTCCGCCTTACCAGCAGTCATCTTCTTACCGCTCATAATACCAAGGATGGCCGTTAGTTCGCCGAAGAGTAATGCAACAGCTGCAAGAGACTTACCCATGTTTTCAGGTTTTACACGGGAAATCACGAACAAAGAAGCGGCCAAGATACCGATCGAGATAGCAATCGACTTAAGAACTTCAGCATTGACTTTATTCTGGAAAGCCTTTAGCGTATCGCCGGCCGTATTGAGAACATTGGTGAGTGCCTTTGCAACTCCAGCCCAATTGGTTTTCATTGCGGCAAATGCCTTAGCAATCTTCTTTATCTGCTCGTAAAGACCGAAAAGAAGCGTTGTACCAATTGCATCTGTTAAGGTGACACCTTCGAAAATTGATTTGATGCGGTCTCCGATAGGCTTCAACGTAGTTGCAATGGATTTTGCGAATGACCCGATAGTCGAAGCAGCGCTAGTTGCCCAGCCCTTTAGCTGAGAAACCCACTGAGATGCCTTACCGAATGCATTCTTTCCAGATTCACCAATGGTGTCAAATACCTTAGCGATCTGCTCACCAATCGGAGGAATCTCAGCAAGAGACGTTGTGACATTGTTGATGTCAAGGACATTGATTCCCGTAAAAGCGGAAATGCTCGTAGAAAGCATTCCACCAAGGAACATGAATGCTCCGCCAACGGCTTCTATTGCGCGCTTCAATGTCGCAAATATACCTTCGATCACTCGCGATTCATCAACCATCTTAACAAGATTCGTTAACAAACCGCCAATGGTCGCAGAGAAAGAAAGAAGGTAACTTGTAAGCGGAGCAGCCTGCGTTATAATCTTTCCGACTAACCCCAGAACAAGTTTAATCGGAGTAATCATTAACTTAACAATCGATGCAAGACCAGATGCGACTTGTTTAACCTTCGCCAGCGTATCTTCGCTCGCGATAAGTTTCTCGCTAAAGTCCCGGAATCGGAATGTGAGGTCTGCTAATTGCTGACCCGTCTTAGCGGGGAATATCTCGCTAAATCCCTCTCGAATAGCTTCAATGACACTTAAGAGAGACTTGAAAATATTTGTTAAGCCTTCCCACAAAGCAGTCTGACCGCCGAGCTCAACCCACTCTTTCAGGATACTATTTCTTTCCTGTGCCGGAGCGGCAAAAACATCCCACAAATCATTCGCCAGATTTGTCCATATTTCTTTTGCCTTATCATAACCACCGAAAATATAATCGAACGTGGTCATCCAGCCAGAACTGACTGCATCCTTAACGGAGTTGATAGCTTCTCCGAAAGTCTTGGCTTCCTGAGCAGCTAATGCCGCACGATAGTAAACCTGCTCGAAGGCTCCATCCAGCATGGCATAGGCTTCGCTATAGGTATCAGCCATACCATTTTGAACGAGCTTATAGGCCGCTTCTGTCACTTGAGCAAAGCGACCGAATGCCTGCTCCATAACCTCTCGAGAAGCCCACTTATCGGCAAGCGTGGTTGAGAAGTTACCGATATCAACAAGAGTACCCTTTGCGGTTCTCCCGTTTTTATCCAACGTACCAAGGGCCTTACCGACATCAATAAATGTCTCTTTCAGCTGCTGAGACGCAACGCCGGAAAGTTCGACACTTCGCCAGTCCATAAGGGTCAAGAATCCCTGACCATAAGACTGGTTTAGATTGTAAATGGAACGAGAGAACTCTGCGGCACCTTTACCCGCGAAAGAGGTTGCATTCGCAATACCCTCAATCATCGGAATCAGATGATCGATATCGCCACCACTGGTGACCATTTGACCAAGGGATTGTGCCATTGTCGTGAAGTCATACGATGTCTCATCCGAGAACATCATAAGCTTCTCTAAATATCCATTGATCTCATCAACAGACTTGCCGGTCGCGTTAACAAGCGTCTGAACATTCGATGTCTTTTGCTCGTACTTGTTCCAACCGGCCGTAACCTGATCAATCGAAAGTGATTTAACCAAGGAAACGCCGGTATCGATTGCCGCATTTGTGATTCGCTGAAGGGCCGTAAATGCGACAACGCCCATAGCAGAAAATTTGTCTGCTACTTTGTCAACCTGCTGTGCGAGTCCCTTCATACCAGCCAGATCAGCAGCATTGTCGAGCTTCTCTAAACTCTTAGCCTGCTGATCGACGTCAAGAGATCGTTTGAATCGCTCCAGAGACTCGGTCGACTGGGCAATGTTCTTCTCAAAATTCGAATTTCGAAATTGAGCTTCGACAATTCTATAGTCAATACTAGTTGCCATCGTCAACTCACTTCCTTCCAGAGCTTGGTAGCCATAGACTCGAACAGAGGTCTTAATGCTGGGTTAATGTAATCAACACCTTGCACGTAGGAGCCATTTCGAGTCGCATGACCGTATTGTATAAGAATAGCAATAGGAACTCCCTCGTTCACGTTATTGTTGACCCAATAAAGCGAAACACCTTGGGAGCTCACCTCGATTTCGTAATCCCATCCGGTAGCGGTTTTGCCCGTATCCACTGGTGTTGCATCACGAAGAAGTTCAACCCCCTGCTTACCATATTCGTTCAGCAGTTGGTAGAGACGCCTTTTCCGGTTTTTATAAAGAAACCCTTCAAAGTTCTTCAAACTGCCGGATTGTTTCATAACGACAAGGGCCATTGCTGTTATCTCCTAGCTAATTTGGCTTCTGCACGTCGACGCGCATTAATGGAACGATACTCGTCAGCGGTCTCTCGACGAGACATCTTTTCAGGTTTTCCATTCTTTGCATTGCATACGTCGATGAGTGTCAGGAGCCGGTTCAAATGCCATTTCTCATATTGCGAGGGAATATTAAGCGTTACCATCCAATAATAGATGAGCTCCGATGTGATAATATCACGAGAAGTCGATTTCTTACGATGTCTCACGGTAGTAGCAGTCATCGAGTCATCGATGTACGCCATAACGGTCCTAATATTCTCATTTGTCAAGAATTCATACGCTTCTTTTGGAACATTCTGGGTGATCGTCATGCAGCGAATATAATCGATCGTCTGCTCACGAGTCATCGGTTCCCTACGAAGAAAGGGAATGTGCCATTTGGCTTCCCATTTCGAAATAGAGACTAGAGAATGTTCAAGTTGGAGCGTTACTTCTTTAGTAAAGCTAAACTCTTGTGTGTCATCGTTGAACACCTCTTGTTCAGGTATCGTCAGCCGAAGCATTCCCTAGCCTCCATTTCAACCATTTTGAATTTACTCCACCGGTTTGGGAGCGTCAGGGATCTTCGGAATAATGTTGTTGATGAACTCGGCCGTCTTATCGGGGTTCATCGCGAGCTCCATGAAAAGCTCGGAATATGCGTCAGTCTGAGAGAACTTCTCGCGCATGTCCTCGTTCTTAACGAAGCGACGACCGTCGAGAGAACGCTCACCGTAGGAACGAAGGATGATGTCCTTGATGACCGAAACGATGGCCTTACCATCACGCTCCTTCGTAATTCTCTGAATCATGGCCTGCATCCCACCGGGATACTCGGCTTCCATTTCCACGAGTTCGGCCTTGGACAGATTGAACTCGAAATTCTCCGTAACCTGATTACCGTCGTAATCCGTAAAAGTGATAGGTCTCCTATACATTGTGCTTTCTCCTTTTCAAAAAATAAAAATGATAGGAGGAGCCCCCGCGAAGAGGCCCCTCCATAAAGATAAATTTAGCCGCCAGTCTTAAGAAGCGTGATAACCTCATCGGGCATCAGCAGCTTCGGGGCCACGCCATCGTCGCCACCCGTCGTAGTGGGATCCTTACCGAACAGGACATCCTCGAGAGCGGTGAGCTTCGCCTGATCGATCTTGGTAGAATCGATAACGATGGACGCAGTGGGCTTATAGCCAGTCACATTCACCGGGGTGGTGGTGACAGTCCAGCTCAGAGTGGTAGCCTCGGGGCTGTCATTGACCGTCTGGTGGTTGCGCTCGGAGGGAGACGCCTGGCAGCCATAGCAGATGTGCAGCTTATAGCCATGATCCTGGCCGTCGGTGTCATTGCCGATCAGAGAACGATACACGAAGCCGAACATCTTGCGCTTCTGCTGGCCAATCGTCATACCGACGACAGGGCTCGCCAGACCATCGCACTGATCGAACTCCTCGGGAGAATAGTAGGCTTCGATGGTGTAACCGTACTCTTCCGCAGAAATCATGTTGAGATACTTGATGTTGTCCGCATACAGAGCGGTGGATTCAGCACCGGAAGGAGATTCGTTGACCGCAGTCACACCGTTCCAAGCGATGCCCTCGCCATAGGTATTATTGTCACCCATAACGTACAGAACGCCATGGTCCACGCCGGTTTCAAACAGGCGCTCGCCAACAGCATCCCAGATAAGACGCTTCTTAGCCATAGGATGTGATCCTCCTTAGAAATATATGGTAAACAAGTCGTGATTGAGACGATCCTGGGTATAATGTCGAACGAATCGAGTCCTAGAGATCTTCGATACTTTATCGACGATGATACTATCGGGATTCGGATCGATCACGGTGACAGCATAGACATACTCCTGCTTATAAATGCTATTATCTGCATGGCCATTGCTGATCTCATCACGATTATAGACAATAGCAGGATATGTCATCTGCTTATTCTCAGGCCTCTGGTAATAAACCTGATCCGACCCAAGAAGCTTTTGAAGGAGTTTATGAAACTTCCGCCTATTGGTTTCCATTCGAGTCATTATATACTCCTCCTAACACAAGGGTGAGGCGGGGGTAGGCCTCTTTGACCATACGCACCCGCCACTTTGTTCCCATGTATGTTGCATAACGGATCGAGTGGAAGTTCTTTTTGGCATAGGGATCGGCCACGATACTTAAATCGTTCGCGATCACTAGATCATCATTCAGACCTTCCTGAGATTGAAGCTTCGCGGTGTTCGACACCCAATCGCCAAAGTGCTGACGTTCAACGATCTTCTCGATCCATACGCCTGGGCTCTCTTCGACCATTGTTGCATAGCCGATTTTCCCACAAAACTTCGCCATTTTGAATTAGCCACCGGCCTTAACCGCGTAGGACTCGATGGTGATGGCGCTGTAGGGCTTGGTGAGAGCGCCGGAACAACGGGTCTCCAGCAGATACTTCTGCTGGTTGTAGTCGATATCGAAATCGTCAAACAGGGAGACCGCGCCACCCTTGTCGGCACCGACGGTGTAGTCGGTCAGGTTGACGATGATGCCCATCAGGCTGTGGATGTAAGCCTTGGAATCGGCCTCATGGGTCACCTCACGGGTCAGACCCTCCATGACGGGAACGGTAACGATCTTGCTCACGCGCAGAGCGGTACGAAGCTCTTCCTCAGTCTTGTACAGACGATGGCCGATGCTGTCCTCGAGAAGAAGCATGTTGGTGAGCATCTCTTCGGTGGTGTAGAGAGCGGGATTGCCGCTGCCTTTGTAGTCCTTGCGGGACTTAATGCACTGACGGATAAACTCCTTGGCCAGCTTGTCGTCATCATTGTAGGTAACGGAGTCGATGCCGACCTTGATGGTGTACAGATCCGCATCGGTCCAGATCGGGCGGATGTTGTCTTCCTTGATCTTGTCATCGGAAGCAGTGGAACGGCCATCGGACACCAGAATCGCACGGGCGATTTCCTCATTGAGCATCATGCGCATCTCGCTCTTGAGCCAGGCGACAACATCGAAGTCGACGATATCGATGATGTCATCGCGATCGAGCTTCTGCTTCTTGTAGATGGTCTGAGGCGTGGTGGAACGCTTGAGCAGGGTGAAGACTTCTTCCTTCTTCAGCTTGCCCTTCAGATAACCCTTGGCGCGGGCTTCGTCGGCAGTGATGTCGGCAAACACAGACTTGATGCGGGAGAACGGAACATGATGGACACCAGACATAACGCCGGAGACCCAGGACATGTCGCGCTGGATGAACTGAGGCTGACGGGTGACATTGCGGTCATCGGGGAACAGATACTCGATGTTCTCGATACCGTAGTCGGCATGCATCAGAGCGTCAGACAGACCCTCCATGTCATCCATATGAGCCAGAACGGCTTCCTTCAGGGAGCTGCAGGCTTTGGCTTCCTTCGCAAGAAGAGCGAAGTTCTCACGAGTGAGCTGAGCGGTCGTGTTCGCGCCGCTCTCAAAGGCATTGTGAGCCATAGTGGGATCCTCCTTATTTTCTTCTCTGGCGGTTGCAACCAGATAATACATAACGTTTTTCTGCTTCTCATTCATGGAGTCAATGACATCCTGAATGGTCTCTTCGGAACCGTCAGCATGCTGAAGTTCCGGATTTGTAGTGGGGTTGTTGCTTTCCGTGGGATTTTCCTCACCATTTTGATTTGCCGGAGTCGGATCGGATTCCGGTTCACCCTCGTTGGTCGGATTTCCTTCCGGATTTTCCTCGGTTGACGTCGGATTGGATTCCGGCTCATTTTCGTTGGTTGGATTTCCTTCCGGATTCTCCTCGGCCGGCGTATTTTCCGGTTCCTGTTCCTCAAAGTCATCATCACCATGACAAATGATCGGCTCCTGGGGATAGATGCGAGCTTCATACTCGGCATCTTCACCATGTGCCAGGTCCATGTCCTCGATAAATGCCTGGGGATTCGCACCCGCCAGAACAAGACTGACTTCACGGATCATACCATGCATAACGTCGTGGCCCTTCTGTTTCAGCTGATTGGCGAGAATTGACAAAGAGGTGACGTCTCCATGAGAAACAAGCTCTTTGCACATGTTGCCAAATTTGGTGTTGTTGAACAGACCATAGCAATACACGCCATCGGGCTTATTGACCAGGGTGGCCTTACCGATAATGGCACTCGGGGTATCATGACGATGGTTCCAGACGAGTGGAACAACCGCACCATTCTGATGTGCGAATGCGTTCTCACGAATTACTCGACCATCAGTGCACAGAAGATTGTTCTTGGACGCCCAGCCCTGAAAATCGGAATGACCAGGACCCGGACGAACGTGATCAATATCGGGCATTATGTTTTTCCTCCTTCTTTAGAATTTTTGACCGATACGGTTTGGTCCGCTTTGGTTGGGACCGTAGGGGTTTGCTGATCCACTTTAGACTGTGACAAGTTCTTGTTACGGAGCTCATCAGCCTTCGGATCCTTAGACGGCTTCATACCAATAACCTGACGGATCTCATTGGAGGTAAGAATCTCATTACGAGTAAACTTATCCGCAATTTCGGCAATCTGGCTAACCGGTACGAGTTTAAAGGGATCTCTAAAGAAGGAGATCGATTCCATCTTCTCTCGCTGAGATGTCGTAAGGAATTTACGATAGAGCTCATCGGTAAGAGCAGAAGCACATGGTTCCACAGAGCGGTTGTTGTAGTTCAGCATCGTTGATTCATCTGCGGTTCCATCCAATACACTCTGAGTGATACCTAACTGGGCGTATACCATACTCGTAAGGTATTCAATCTGAGTCATGAGGTTGTTTTCCACAGCACGATTCAATTGTGTGATCTTCTCCGTACCGTCTGTGTAGGCAATGCCGTACTTTGAACCCATGAGCTGTTCCTCAATCTGTTTTCGACGAGATTCGGCCTGGGTCTTACGGGCTTCTGTCTTAATGACATAGGGGAGCTGTATAATCAGATCGAGTTTACCGCTAGCAGACTGTTCGTCGATGGCATCAAGCAAATTAAGCTTATGCACAAGGCGCTTCATCATGCTATTGGGCTCGTTGATTATCGCATAGAAAGGATTTTGAACAATGCCGACATTGGCTTTATCAAACGTGATGTTCTCGAACTGACCGGTACGATCGTTATAACAACGAACCAATACCTGTCTCGGACGCCATTCAATGATTTCACCAATGCGCATCGTATAGTAGCGTGTGACAATGTCACCCTCTTGATCCGGTTCTTGGTCTGTATCAATCGGACAAATGGCGATCGTACCCCAGTCGAACATGCTTAGGATTGCATCCTGTACAAATGCTCGGGAGGTCTGATCGATGTTCGCTTCGACTTCAAGACAATGATTCAGATCATCATCAATCTTCTTAACAAATCGACCATTTTCATCCAATTGAACATGAAGGTAATCCAACGCAGCAACATCCATCGCAATACGATTATAAATTGCGGTTACGATTGTTTTTTCGTTACCACGGGACAGAATCACCCGATCCGGACGAGATGAACTGATCATCTGACCTGCCGGAACATAACGATCCCAGTCAGAATCTGAGAATGCATTCCACGCACGCTTCACTTTGCTGAAGAGCGTTTCTGCCATACGGTCACCTCATTAATCAAAAGCTTCAATATTCAACTTGTAAGCAACGAATGCGTCCATCATTGCAGAAACAGCATCGATCTTTTGATCGTAGCGCTTCTTATGAAGCTTTCGATTGCCATTAGTATCCTCGATCACGATGCAGTTACCCATCGTAAAGGACATAAGTTCCTCATCAAAGAGAAGCATCCTCTCTTCCGAGAGTTTTTTCAACTCACCCAGAGGAACGGATTCGGTTTTTGCACCCTGTATAACTTTCTCGATACCGAATGGACCATTTTCTGAAATCCATTTCTCAATAAATTCTTTAGCATTATACGGGTCAAATCCAACACATCGGATATCGTATTGTGCCTCAGAGATAAATCGATCGAGATCATCATACACGACCATCATGTTCAGGGTCACACCCTCAAGAACAATCAGACTACCTTCTCGAATAAAGTCGCAATACTTCTGATACATCGCCGGAGGCAATTTATTAAGTGTAGTCGACGAAATATAATTTCGAGTCTTCACACCAAACGTCCCATTCGGTAAAGGAAATAGGAACGTAAATGCACAGAAGTCGTCGCCCTGAGAAAGGTCCATGCCAAGCGAACAAGGCATTTTCCAAAACTCGCGATGCTTATGGGGAATGGTCTCTTCATATGGGAAGAAGTAGGTATAGCCCTCCATCGGAATGCCGAAACGCTTTGCGAGAATATCATTACGTGCAGCAGGAGCCTTTTCTGCTCTCTCTACATCCAATTGATACACTTCATAGGTAACGGTCTTTCCAAGGTTTGGATTAGCCTTCATCCACATAGAAGGATCTGCAACTTCATCGATACTATCGAGCTTATACCACCAAATGGAGACATGCGGATTGCGATACTCTCCTCTTAGGATGCTTTCCAGTTCCATTTTGATTGTATCGCCACTACCATTTCGAACCGTTCCTTCGGAGCTTGTGGCTAAGATGAGATAATCATCGATCTTAGATGCACCTTGCTCTATAGCGCCAATAACATCCTCTCGAATGTCACCAGAAAGCCATTCATCAATACTCGCATACTTGCATCGTAGGCCCTGAAGCTTAGCAATACTCATAGGACGAATCTCGAGCAAAGAGCCAGTCAGGAAATTCTCAATACCCTTCTTAGTAGAGGTCAGCTTCACGCGATTGGCTTTCGACCCAGTTGTATTCTGGAGTGAGCCATCTGTGAGAAATTGGAATAGTGGACCTCTCGAACGAGTAATGGCAGTTCGAATTGGAGATAGAACTTCATCAGCCTGCTTCATTGTCGGAGCAGTCGTAATTTGGTGGGTCGTCGTCGTGTCGATGCAAAGCCCATAACTCTGCATACATGCATCGTATAGTGATTTCGCAGCACCTCGACCAACGATCAAGTACTGCTTATTACGAAGCCTTTTCTTAATTCGCTTTCGAACAAAACGAACACCACGACCATCGGGGCTAGGAACTGGTATACTCTTTTCCGTAAAGTAAAACCAGCCAAAGACATCCTCAGCCCAAAGTTTGAATGTGTCAAGAAGGTCTAAGTCTCCACCATCGGTCAGGGTTAGCTCATTTTCACAGAAAGCAAGAAAGCCCTCCACGGCTTCGTCATCATAGTAGCATCCCGGATCATCGATAAGATCATCGATGAGATTCATCTGCAAAGAAACTTCTCGATTTACCGGTATTTCCCCTCTAACTACGGCATCACGGAACATACCGTAATACCGCGGTACCGCTATGTTCGATAATGCCATTTAGGTCACCTACTTGTTTTTGGCCTCTTTTTCCTTATCAGTTACCTTTGCATTGACCACATTGTCGCCAAGCATCTTGTTAACGCCTTTTGCCATTGTGTACTTAGCAATTTGGGTAAGCGTATCCTGGGCAGCATTTTCCAGTGCTTTCCCGACCATTTCCTTACCCTTGGTAACCGCCGATTTCTTCTGAGGCGTCGCCATAAGCTGATAATACTGCTGTTCCAAACGCTTTCGATTCAGAAATGCATTCAGTTCAGCATCGGTCATCTCACTTACAGACTTCTGTTTCGGTTTTTCTTCCGCTGGCTTGGTTGTAACCTTGGAAGTCGTTTTCTTACGAGTGAAAATCGAATGATGCTTGCCCGTAGAATAGCGATTTCGGCCAGCTGTGGTGAGACTACCGTCGGAATTCTGATAACGACGGATGCCCCATCGCATTCCGCGAATTCCATAATGGCAGAGTTCATCACTATAAACAACCATTTTGAATTCTCTCCTTCCTTAAGGATCAACGGCGACATTAATTCGCCATTCGCATTCTTTCATCTGGTCCTTCAGAAGCTGAACAAGAAATGCATTTGTCGGTGGATCGAAGTTGAGTTTCACATAAATATAAATGTATGTCTTGATGTCGGCTAGCTTAACTCGGTCAGAAATACATTCATCCCACGTGTTACTCGAATCACACACGGTAAAGCTATCAAAACTCGTTACGCCTAATTGGGACAAGAAAGAGCCCGCTGTGTTAATCTCCGTAAGAATAGCCTCGTCGAAACAAGTATCATCCTCAGAGACTCCGATCTTTTTCTTGATCGTATTGAGGATGCTATCGATCATATGGATCCTCCTTACGTACGCTTAATGAAGATCTGCATACAGTAACCGTGCCCCGAAGGAGTGATAACTTCATACCACTCGGGGTTCGGTTCGGAAACGATCTCAACAGTCGTATCCTTCTGGATTACATAAAGGACTCGATCATTGACACTCGGACCCTTACGAATGTTGAGGAGGTCGGTACCGACCACGACACCCTGACCAGCCTTAACTTCTTCAGTCTGGACTTCCGGTGTTTTTGCCTTTTTAGCCATATTTCCTCCTAATGCTTCCAAGGGCAAGTATCGAATAGCGAACGCGGAGTATAGTCCTGAGGGAGTAACTTCGCATCGCCATAATGAATTGCCCGGTGTGTGTTGTCAGAACAGCATATGAGATACTCTGGATTGAGTAAGAATTCACTCGATTGAGCAATGTCATCTACCAACAAAGGGACCATATGATGAACAAGAATTCGTCCATATATGGGAAACTTTTCAATTCCTAGATCACAACACTCACGTCCTATTGTATCGCGTAGAATAACTTCTCTTCGTACCCGTTTCCATTCTTCAGAATTGTAAAATATCTGATTAATCCATCGATCGTAACCGAAGGTATCCTCTCCGACATTTCCACCAATTCGAAGATACTCATATCGTTCAATCAAGGTAGGCAAAGTGATTAGTTCGGAATAGCATTTAATATTCCGACTCATCATCTTCACTCCCTTGTCCGCTATAGGTTTTAAATGCCTTGATCGCACTTTTGAAGAGCTCCTCCTGACTCTTCATCGATGTAATCGCCTCGGCCTTCGCGTCCATCAACTTTTTCTGAGTTTCCAGAAGTTCAAGTTCCTTCTGTTCCTTAGTGGAAGCCAACTTCAGATAATGAGTGATGACTTGCGAAGACGCAGTGCCCTCTCTTAACTGCTTTTCAGCAAGATCCATGGCAAGAGCAATCATATGCTTCTCTTGAGCTTCTTCCGTCAACGGCGGTTTACGACTGATAGCCATGTCTCACAGTCTCCTTTCATTCATTTTGAATTTTACTTGATCAAACCAAGTCGATCCAAAACGATGGCAAACTGTTCTCTTGTCAGGAAACCATTCGGATTTGAGCCATCCAGGATTTTACGCTGTTTGGCTCTGTTCCAGGCATTCTGAAAAATATTGCCAACGGGCTTCGTAGACCGCTGTGCCAGATAGTTATCCATCATTTTGTTAAAAGTACTCTGATCCATATACTCATCCATTTCTGGGGGAAGTTTCCCCGCTAAAATCATCGAGCCGGTCCATTTCTTATGGGCATCCCACTGAAAGTGAGGGCGATCAACAAAAGACTTCCAATCGCCGCCCCAACTGAATCCGACTTGCTTACCGATCTGCCCACATTTCATGAAGAAAATTGGGTCGTCGTACTCATGTCCTTTTACATTCTTGCAAATGTCGAAAGCCAAACCAGCTTTTACAGAATGAAAAGTCGGCTTTGTTGCTCTCTTAGAAGCGTAGCCCTTCTTCACAAGATCACGCTGGTACTCCTCATCACGGACTGTCTCCGTCACAAGAACATTCAGACCAGCATCTTTGCAGAGTTGGAGAAACGTTTCACAATTTACACGAACATCAGGGCGCAAGTACTTCAGATCACGAGAATGCATCATCTTACTTCACCTTCGACTTACTTGTGGGCTCTTCGAGAGACTTATTATAGCTGGCAGTCGAAACGCCGATCAAAGAGCCGATAAACAGTTCAACCGCGGTGATTGTTGTTATGACTTCTGTTACATAACCGAAGCCCCAAGCTTTTGCAAGTCCTGCATACAATACAGAACAAGCGGGGAGAACAACAACAACGAGCCATTTGAGGACGTCATATACCTTGTTGTTCATCTCGAACTTCATCGTTTTCATCCTCCTTCTTGTGCTTAATACCGACAAGTTTGTCGGCTAGTCCCAAAGCAGCACTGGCAATTGATGTGATTCCGCCAACACCTAATACGTATTGGAACAAGTTATCCCATTGCCAACCTTTGTACGAATAGAATCCGACGGTATATATGATAAAGATACCGATAAAGATGTAAAAAGCTCGAAGAATTCGATTTCGAGTCTTTAACTTCTTAATTCGTTTTCCGTTTGCCATTTTGATTGACAATGTGGTGCGCAGAAGTATTTAAATAGTCCTCCATCTCCTTGATAGAGGACTGTTTCGCCTTCTCGTCATCTTTCAATGACGCCAGAATACCTCTGCAAATGATTGCCATCTCTTTCCGCGTTGCAGCCATGTCTTCATCGTGATGTCGTCGCAAATCAGCAATGTCACGAGAATGAGCTTCTTCTAAACGAGTAATTCGTTCATCTTGTTCCCGATCATATTCCAATTTGTGAACAACTCGAGTGATGTAATTCCATACGACTGCGCCTGCGCCAAGAACAGCTGCAAAGGAAATGATGGTTTGCCAGGAAATAACTACAGGCATATACCTCACCCTTTCTATTTTAGAGTTGAGCACTTAATAGAACTCATAATCGTGGCCATACTACGAATTCTAGTCAATGCTCAAAACTAAAAATAGAAGGGCGGGGGCCCGAAATAGGCCCCCAGACCCCTCATACGCAACTCATGCGAGGCGCGTGACATTGAGACAAACACGACTGACCGAACCATCAACACCACTGATTTGAACAGTGATTTCGGGGTGGATCACCCGACAAGCCTCGCCTTCAAACGCCGGAGCAATGGCGTCGAGCATATACAACACTCCGCTGTTAACGTTCATCGTACGCACAGAACAAGGAAGCAAATTGCCGTCCTTATAAAGTGCAACGGTGACAACGCCAGCATCAGAGGGCGTAAACGCAACGGCGCCACTAGCCGTATAAAGACCATCCGAAAGAATTCGGATACCCTGGAGACTCGTGGTCAGCGAACAACCCGTCTTCTCCAACTGTCCTCCAGGAGACAGAATGGTGCCAGCCGTGACGAATGTCTGGGCCGTGGTGTTAAGCGCTGTTAAAGTAGATTTGCGATAGCAGTTACTTGCCATTTTGAATTCCCTCCTTGCTTGTCAAAGCACTACGAGGTAGCTCAGTTACAACCGCAACCGTTGCAACCATTGCAGCCGCTGTAGTTATTGTAGCAGGTATTGGGATTCACGCTCGGCTTGGTATAGAAATTACCAATCTGACCCAGGATATACTGGTTCTGCTCCATGTTGCTGATCTGGCTCTTCGCGTCAGACAACTTGGTACGGAGCTCATCCAGATACTGGGACTGGATCAGGTCACGAGTCAGCTGATTCTGCTCGATGATGGTCGTCTTGATGTCGCAGCAGCAAGACTGCATCTGGGCACCCAGCTGATTGAAGGAAAGCTGACTGGTATAACGGTTCTCAAGAACCTCCTTCTGGGTAGAGCAATTGCCCGCGAGGACATCACGCTCAACCTGAGAAAGATCATTCGCAACGACCGCGGCACCGTTACCAAAACCGCGATTGCCGAAGAGACCACCGCCGTTGAAAGCCAGGAAGAACAGGAAGATCAGGATAACCCAGAGGAAGCCAGCGCTACCCCAGGTATCATGATTGTTGTCGTCCTCGAGAGCCTTCATCATAAGAACATCGCTCAGTTCTGCCATTGTTGGTGTCCTCCTAATAAAAATATTATTTCAACTCAATAGTTGGCCACCCTACTGAGTTAAAACCAATATTAGAACCAATCGGACCCACTTTTGGGCTGCAATTGATTGGAAGCTACCCCACCAATTGCCTGTCGAGCTTCATTCCAAACACTGTCGGGAATATTGAAGTTACGTAGACCCATCTTTCTAGCCATTCCGTAAACTTGCTGAAGCTCATCTAACTGCTTTGAACTTATCTTTCCTTCTTGGGCAAACTGCCGAATTGCTTTCGCGGGATCGTCACCCCGCTTGATCATCGTTGACAACATTGCTGCTGTCTCCGGAGATCTCTTTGCCAGAGCGTTTAGTGCCATTCCTTGCGCTTCCTGCGGGTTGCTTACCGCGTTCGCAAGTTTCACCAGATCCATTAGACTCATTTAAAGTCATCCTTTCCAAGATCTGACCCATCATCGCTTCCAAGCGATTGAGTCGAGCGTCAGAGGATTCCTCTTTGGGCTCATTTTGAGTGGAAAGTTCCTTCGTATAGTCCACAGAGGATTCACTCGAAGGAGTAAAGGATACGGCATCCGAAGAGTTTTGCATAAGAGAGCCAAATGAGTATGGTGTAATATATGTCTGACCATTCTCATACTTCTTAGCCCAGAATCGCTTATTCTTAAAATCGAAGAACAAACGAGGCGTGCCATCCATCGGGACAGAAGCTTGCTCTACTTCACTCGGATCATGCACTTCGCTGTATTCGCCTCTACGGCGATTGGCGAACGTGTCATTAACGATCTGAGCAGGTTCATTCATTGGCATTCGATTGCTCATGTTCTGATACATATTGTTGTATTGTTGCATCAGTTGATTGATCTCTTGCTGAATCTGCTCAGGGCTTTTCATCATCCCACAACGATTCCCCATTCCGGGGTTAAACATTGGACCAGGCATTCTCATTCACCTCCAAAAGCAGTTCTTAGAAAGGTTAGAACCTCTCCCGCTCCTGTTAGGAGTTGCTTGTAAGCCGGAGACTGAGACTGTTTCGCACGTTCGTGTTTACAATACTTGAGAACGAAAATATCGCCGGTCGTAATGTTACCTGTCTCAGACACCTTGTTGAGTGTCTTGATCATCAGGTCATCTACTTTATCCGCCATATTTACGCTCCTTAGGAATTGAACATATCCTGAAGGATCTTGTTCTCTTTGGCACGCTTAATCATCTGGCCATGCACGTAATTATAAACCGCGAGCATGTCCGCCGGAGGCGCACCATTCTTGGCCTTGTATTCGTTGATCAGTGCAACGACACGATCATGGAGTTTGTTGTAATGCTTCGTTTCTTCCAGAGAAAGATCATAGAAAAGCTTCGCTGTCTCTTTATCGCTTTCCTTATACTTAAGGGCGAGATTAGCATAGGACTCGCTGTCGCTAAGTTCTTCACTAATCTTATCGTTCAGACATTCGATAATTTTCATCGCTGATATTCCTCCTTCTAAAATTTTTAACAAAGGAGAGGCCCTACAAATATGTAGCTATACTCATAGGACCCCTCCCGTGTATCCAATTGACGGTGCGAAATCAATAGGAGAGTACTCCAAACTCAATGAGATTCTCACTCAAACTTTCATTCGAGAAGACGAACTCAAAGAGCGGAGTCAAAGTGTACCAACTTCCGTCCGTGCCCTGTGCAAACAGCGAAATGCGGTACTCTCCATCACCGTGAACCAAATAGTCATCATAGATGTCAAAGGATCGCGATGTGTTCGCAGGCGTCTGGGAAAACGAGGCAATGAGCGTCCCAATACCAACTCCCCAGGATTCACCGCTCTTCGTTGCTCGACACTCAAAGGACTTATACGGCCCATTTGCCGTGAAAGTCACGGTAATGTGGTCGTGTCCTTCTACAGACGAAATCTTAGATCCCGTCGTACTGAACGTTAAAGTCGGTACAGCCATAGAGTGTTACCTCCTGACTATTACGCCACGCTCCAGGTGCCAGCGGCATTACGGACGAAGACCTTGATGATCTTTTCGCCGTCACCGGCAGAAGCAGCCTCGAGGTCGGCAGCATTGATGGTGCAGTCGATAGCCTGAGCATCAGGATACTCGCCGGTACCGCTCATGTTGGTGGAGCCGTTGGTCATACCGATCACGACGCCCGCATCCTGCAGGGAAGCGGTAGTGGGAACGACCTTGACCTTGTACTCGACGAAATCGACATCGCAGGTGAAGCTGATCGCAGCAACGTTGAAGGTCTCGACCTTCGAGATCTTGCTCTTGTCGGGGCCGGTGATGGTAACCACAGGAACAGCGGTATCGAGGATGATCTCCTTCGTAACGACAGCGGACTCGTTGCCGACATCATCACGAACCTTCAGGTTGACGGTCTTCTTGCCGTCGCCAGTGGTGAGAGTAATCGCCTTGGTCGCAGCGAAGTTAACCCAAGCCGCATCGGCTTCAGTAGCGGCGCCATCAACGCCACCCCAGATCTTCATCTGATAACCGGTGGTCTCAGCATCCTCGCAGCCGATCTTGGCCGTAATGGAAGCACTGGTGGTGTAACGAGCATCATCGTTCAGAGACAGGGTTACGCCAGCAGGCGCAGTGGTATCGAGAATAAGATTAAAGAAGCTAGCCATATAGCATCTTTCCCTTCATTATAGATTTAACTTTTTGTATCGAGCACCAGGTAGAAATATCCGCCTTTCCGCTCGTATACAGGATCTTCTCCCACAATGACAGTTTTAATGCCTTGCGTACCGATAAACATCTCGGTAATTTCCTTTTCATCGATAGTAATCATAGCCGATTACCCCCGAATGAAATATGCGGTACGAGGATCCTTTGTCTCGAGGGCTTCGTATTCACCACGGTCCAAGACCTTGATTCGATCGAAGTCGTCGCTCTTCAGATTTCCGTCACCGCTACCTCCCCCACTCGTAAGAGAATACATGTCCTCGATCATGAGGGCATACTTCTTCTCGCGATTAGGAACAGGAATTACATCGACCCGTACGAAACATACACACAACCAATTCGCACCCTTAGCCGCTTCTGCGTCTGTCGGGACAATGTAACAAACAGATTCCTCTCCTTCGAGAGGCTCACGATTGAAGTTCGCATTTGTCACGTTGTAGAGCTGGCCTACAATCGGCTGACTATCGAGCTTCTGAATGGGAACAAAGAGTGCCATCAATCCAGTAGGTCCCGGCGCAACCGGAATCTTCGTGATGTCATACTCTTTTGTCTCGGCATTCCACACTTTGTAATATCCGGACTCATCCGGAAGTGCAGGATGCGTCGCATAACTCTCTGCCACAGTAGCTGCCTTTTTAGCAGCATCGACGTCCGCAGTCACAGTCACCTGGATCGGAGCATCGGGAGTAGGCGGGAGGGGACCAGATTCCGTAGACGATTCTTCAATCGTCACTTGAGCGACATTTGATTTGCCCAAGATGTACTCTTCGGGAACTGTCGTATCCCCGGTCACCGGCATCTTTGAGATTACAAACTGAAGAGATCCCTCTCCAGCATAGTATGTCTCAGTAATGGTCGGATACCAATCGATCACGTTATCGAAATCGTTTCGATCGATCTTCTCGACAATCGCATTATAGACAGCACCATCCGGTCGACGAAAAACGCCGACTAAGAAAATCACACCATCTGCCGAATCCCGAAGGACAGGCTCTACGAACTTGTAGACATCGAACGATACTTTACGATAACGGTTCTCGCCTTGTCGACCAATTGAAAACCGATGCGGAAGTAAATTGAGATTATACGTTCCGCTAGCCACAGTAAATACCTCCTGTAGTTTTTGCAAAAATCACAGAGTGCATACTAGAACGTCCGAGCAAGATGCTAGACGATTCGACGCTGAAAGGAGCAAAGCACAATCGAACATAATTTAGAGGAGGTGAGGGCAAGACTTTTGGAGGTAGTATGGTAGAAACCATAATCGAAATCCCCGAGTTGGGATGGTGAAGAGACTGGCCCGGACGCTCTATTATGCACTCTGTGAAAATATAACTCAGACTGTTTTTCCAAAAAATCCCGCCGGAGAAATATCAAGGACACCCGCGACATGGGAGG
>ERZ1035037.29-NODE-29-length-58713-cov-72.810051_pt1 | contig 58713 bp, 77 predicted proteins | sample MGYA00520618_ERZ1035037 | MGnify/ENA primary metagenome ERZ1035037 (study PRJEB33766, sample SAMN09781741) | gut metagenome | biome: gut microbiome | host: Homo sapiens | place: Madagascar | study: EMG produced TPA metagenomics assembly of the PRJNA485056 data set...
ATGGTAACATCACATCATTCAAGGACATCTACAGAGAGTTGAACAAGGACGCAAGGCGTGATTTTGTGGACTTCATCTTCAACGAGGTGAACCCTAAATACACGATTGAGTTAATCAAGCAAACCATTTAATGGGCAATGGATATGAAATACAGAATTACCTCCGAGACTAAAGTAGTCGATAATATTACGCTGCACCGCATCGAATGTGTAACCGCGTTCGGCGATGTTGAATGCGGCGGAAAGGATGTCGAAGCGCAGATTAAGCACCTCGAAGAAATCAAGGATTATCCCGGAGCGGATAAGAAAATCGTGCAGTCCGAAATCGACCGGCTGAAAGCTGAGAAAGAAGCCAAGGCTAAGTCGAAATCCGAAGAGGTTAAGTCGAAATCCAAAGAGGTTAAGTCGAAATCCGAAGAGGTTAAGTCGAAATCCAAAGAGGAAAACGGAGTGGACGATGCCAAGATTGAAGCCGTGTCGGAAGCTTTGAACAAAGGCGATGAAAAGGCGGAACAACTTGTGCAGGGGCTGACAAGCAGGGAGCTGTCAAAGTTACGCAGTAAAGTGAAAGCGTCTCCTCTGTTAGAGAATGAATGGCTGCATCGAGTGAGAACCCGTGATTATATCAGTCTGCATGACCGGCTGTTGGAGAATCAGTATGTCGAGCCCGTGAAGCGTGTGAGCGGTACGTTCCGCATTACCGATTATACCGCTCTAAAGGATTCCCCATACGCAGAAAGGCTCGGGGGTGTTTACCACGACAATAGCGGTTTTGCCGTTGCAACGGATGGTAGAATACTTGTAGCGAGCAAAGACGACTTCGACCCGAAGCTGAAAGGAAAAGTCATAGGAAAAGACGGGGCAGCAATGGAAAACAATTTTCCCAACTGGCAAGGAGTAATACCCGTCGAAAAGAAAACCAAGTCTTCGCTTATCGATGTGGAAGATTTGCACAGATTCGTTGCGGGAGTTCTGAAAGCCGACAAACACGCTTATATCTCCCTGCGCTTCCCCGACGGCACGACAGCGGCGTTTAACGCAGACAGACTAAATCTGATGCTTCGTGCGATGAAGCGCTTAGGTGCTGACAAATTGCTGTACACGAAAGACGGCATGATACTTGTCGCAAAATCAGACAAAGGCGCAGCGTTGCTTATGGGGCGTGTGTCTGCGGAGGACGATTTGATGGAAGAATACGGCTACGCTTATCCGGGAAACACTGTTTTGTATCACAGAGGGAAAGTTGTCAGTGAGATGTCTCAGGATGAAACAAACAAAGTAATAACAAACAATTAAAGACAAAAACAAAATGGAAACAATAAACAAAATTATGACAGGAATCAAAGAAGTAATCAACAATCGCGGATACATAACGCACATGCTGACTAATGAGCGGGGCGTATCTTCGGTGTAGAATCACGCACTATTAACAAGTGGGACGCAGAAGGCAAGTTCTTCTATTGGAGTGAGGTATATGTTGAGCCGAATTATATTGCGGTAATAATCCGCAGAGGCGCGCTCTTATGTGATGTGTCTGATTCGAGATTAACAGAATACCACGAACAATCCAAGATTAACGCAGGAATAGCAGAACTATGAGTAAGTTGTTTTTAACCCTTTCCGCCGTGTTCGCAGTAGCGAGTTTGTTTAATATATGGGCAAAGCCAGTGCAACGGCACAGGAAACGAGTTCATGATAGAAAGTCATGAATGGGACTGCAAGGGAAATTGCGCATTTGTTGAAGAACCCGAAAAATAAAAAATCATGAGCATTGAAAGAGAACTGCAGGTGCTGAATGTTACCTGTGAAAGAATTGAGAAAACCACAGACGGCAGAATTTCCGCAAAGCCGTACTGCGATGCGGAGGAAGAAATGGACTTCGGCGAGGACTGGGGAATAACGGTAAACGGCAAGGTGATGCTCTGCTGCGTGCCAGTTGAGGAAATCTACAGCTTCATCAACGGAATGGAAACTTCGGTTGAACTTTTGCAAAATACGGAAAAATTATGAGAACAGGTTTTTATGAGTGCGAAAAGCACAACTCCTATTGGAGGAAAAAGGCATACTATGCCATGCCTTGGGCAAGCAAGCTGATGGTAGTTGAGGGCGGGTATTTAGGATTTGAAAGCGTGGAAGATTACCGAATCGCTTGTAATCAGAAATAAAAAAGACATATACAGAAAAGTGAAAGAGTGATGAAAACGGCAATGATAACAGGACTACTCGACAAGTTCGTGCGTGAACATGGAGATTACGGCTATCTAATAGAGGAAGATTGCGTTGAGCTGAACTACTGTTCCCCCTGCGGCAGGGATTTCTGGGCTGCAATCCCATTTCCAGAAAACAGGAACGCAAAAGACACATTCATCGGTTTTATCAGAAACCTTGACATCTATTGTGATGATTTTGACGAAAGTCGGGAAACGTATATATGGCTGGACGAAGAAGGACACGGCAGACGCGGTGCGCCTTACAACCTGCGTGCAGTATTGGACGACACAAAAAGATGCTGGGACGCGATGTGCGACATATACGACTTTTTGGTAGGCTATGCGTGAGTTTATCACGTCAGTACAGAAACCCGGAGAAAAAAACTTTGGGCAGGCTCATAGAAGCTACAATTAGATTTGGACTGCCCGCACACGTGGAGGGTAAAGATTTTCGGTAAAATTGCCTTTGAGCCGTCCCTCATAAAACAAAACGACTGAAAGCGGAATGGTGCAGGTGTGAAAAATCTGCATAAAAATAGAGGTTTGGTTAAAGCCTCTATTTTTTACTTTTGAATTGCAAAACAATGCAAGCGAGCATTGAAAACAGCATAAAAACTCCTTTCCGTGCGTCCGAATTTGAAGAAAATCCGCTTCGGGCGCATTACAATCAATCAAATAGTATTATATTACACAACCAAACCAAAACAAAAGACAATGAAAAAAAGAAACGACATCCTGCTATTTGTGCAGGAAAGGGCAACAAGGGAAAACAACATCAAGGGACGCATAGACCTGCTCGACTTCGGCGCGCTGACAGTGGGAGACAGCCTGTGCCACTGGGAGGGTGATTACCTCTTTGGCGACGAGGACGGAAACACGGTTGACGACTGCGGACACATCGTCTATGGAAAATCGCAGGAAAACGGACAGTGGGGGACGTTCTGGGTCGGCGAGAAAAAGTACACATTCACAGACTTGGAGACGATTGCCCTTTTCGGGAACGAGCTTTATGACGCTTTCGTGAAAGCGTACAGGCGCGGCGAAATGCACGCGAAAAACGCTTTGGAAGCCCTGAAAAAGGACGCGGAGACATCGAAGATGTCAAAGAAAATCTTGTCTGACGTAATACTCGACATTGCAGAAGGATTATGATAGCATTGTTTTTTTTAGAGTTATTCCTTTTCTTTCTGTCGGGCTGGAAAGTGTGGCTGCTGGCGCACGCCCTGGGCTTTGCCGCCCTCATTGCGGTAGCATGGATTGAGGATAAATTAACAAGGAAAAAGAAATGATGGTCAACGCAGAAAAATAGAAAAATTTTTCGGCAAAATGGCGGCTTATTACACCTCATCTGAAATAATGCCTAAAAATTGACAAATTGTAAATTAGCAAATTTTATGGACAAATTCAAACTGACACCCCTCCCCGATTTCATGTGGACGGTGGAGGACAAAGAACGCGGAATAAAGGTGTCGTTCCGCGAAGGGCTTTTCAACGAAACGCAAAATGTGGAAATGAAAGACGTAAAAAAAGACGTGATGACAGTTGCAAAGGCAATGCGGGAAATCGGCGAATGGCTCGCGTCTGAACACCATGATGTGGCTGTGTGCGACACCGAGGCGCGGGCAAGAGCCATTCAGCAAGTGGAAGAGCCGCAACTGCTTGTCATCACGGCTGCGCTGAACTCCGTTATTGTGGACTGGAGCAAATACAACGCCAACAAGTTCATGCTGTCGGAGGTGGAGGACTATTTGGACGACACACCCGACGAGCTGGATGAAGAAGGCCGCTCGGACTTGCTGGGTACGCTCTCGTTCCTTGACGGAGACGAAGCTCTGGAACTTGCAAGAATGGTCAAGGTTTACTGGCACTACAAGGCGGAGACGCTGGACATCCGCGTTTGGGCGCGGGACGCGATGTGGTACCCCGCATGGGTTTCGTGTGATATAAAAAGGACGGAGGAAATGAAAAAGGACGGAGATAACTACAAAAACTATGAAGAAAATCTCTTGCGAATATGCGGAAGCGTAATAGCGTTTGTCGCCATTTTCGGAGGATTAGTATTCGGCTGCCACCACGACGATGAGGGGGCGGTTGTCATAATAGCCTCTGTCATAGGAGGGGCGTTAGTGTGGGCGTTCACAGGGACGCTCGCAAACATATCAGACAACCTGCGGCGCATTGCGAAAAAAGACAAGGAAAAAGACAAGGAAAAAGACAAGGACAACGGGCATGGAGACATTTAAGGCGGCATTCCTTGCGAAATACCCGAAATGCGGCATAGTACTTGACTATTTCCGCGAGGCGACGGACAAGCCAATGTCATGGGGCAACCTCTCGCGCCTCAACCTCTCGCTTTTCATCTCGCACATGGGGGAGACGCTGGCGCAGAACTCGGTCAGGCAGTATTGCGCTAAGATAAAGTCCGTCCTCAACGCTTACGCCGATGAGGTTGACCTTCCAAAAGAATGGAAGAAAATTCTGACGGTAAGGGGCGAGACGGTGGTGAACGTGTGGCTCACGGACGCGGAGCTGGAAAAGCTTGTGGACTATGTGCCGCGAACGCCTGTGGAGAAGTCCGTGCGCGGGCGTTTCCTTATTGAATGCTACACCGGCGCGAGGTTTTCTGACGCGGAACGCCTCGACCTGACCAACCTTGACGGCAGGAACATCACCTACATTTCGCAAAAGACGCACACACGCGCATCGATACCGTGCAAGCCGATACTCATGCCAATCCTCGCGGAAAACAGGGGCTTGCAGACCGTCAGCACGGTAACGTTCAACGACACGCTGCGGGCGATGTGCCGCCGTGTGGGGATTAACGCCACCGTACACGCATTCCGTGCAGGGAACGAGATAACGGACGAGAAATGGAAACTCGTAACCTCGCACACGGGGCGGCGGAGTTTCGCGACAAACCTGTATCTTCGCGGATGCGACCTGTACAGCATTTCGCGGATGATGGGACACTCCAGCGTGGAAATGACGGCAAAGAGGTACATCTGCTGCCCCATGCGCGAACTGTCGGACAGCATAATGGAATATTTTGACTAATTTTTCTAAAACAGCAAATGGAAACAGAATTTGACAGCGCGGAGATAATCGAGCGCGGCGAAAACGGAAAAGAGGAGGCTGTGCTGATAAGGCGCACGCAGGACACGCCGTACAGCTGCAACAGGCGGTACGACCTTGACGACCTGAAGGACGGACACGGCTTCCCCGCAAGCCTCGGCGCGGCAAAGACTTTCCTGCAAAACGGCGTGGAGTTCGACGCACTGAACTCATACGACATAACGGTCATGCTTGAACCCCACTTCCGCAAGCACGGAATGCGCGGGACATACCGCCGCATGAAAAAAATCGCGGGCGAGAGCCAGAAATGGAGGCTCGTCAACACGGCGGACTTCCGCAAGACACTCATAGACGACTGGAAACTCGGAGACTTTTTCGGGACATGATAATAACATAAAAAACAAACAAAAATGGAAAAAGAGATAATCCTATTAGTGGTTTTGGGAAACATTGTGTGGATAGTACTCGCAATAATGTTTTTCAACTGCCTGTACTCAATAAAAGGCAGCATGAAGGAACTGACGGTAATCCTCCGCAGGAGGGAACTCTTCGGCATCACGGAAAAGTGGGAGGGCAGGAAGGACGCCGAACCCGTCCTCATCTTCGCGTATGACAGCGACACTGACAAGCCCCTGATATGGAAGAAGGGGAAATACACAATGGCGGACGCGATATGGATGCTGGCGAACGACGACAAGGAGCTGCTGTCCTGCGAGCCGCCCGAAGACAACCTGCTGGCAGACCTCGCGACCACAATCAAGTACAACATCGAGACGTGCCTCACAAAGGAGGAGGCAAGGTCGCAGGAGGGCGAGATACCCCCCCTTGATTTTTGGGGGATGCACGCGCATTACCGCCTTGTGCCTCTGTCGAAAATCGCGCTGCCGGAATACGCGAGATTCCGCGCCGTGCTTGAGGATGCCAACTCCAAGCTGCAAAGCATCGAGGAGAACGCAAGGATAGCGAACTCGATAAAAGGATAATTTAAAAACTTTGTCCCGAAAAAGCCTGGGGATGCGGTCTTTGCCGTGTCCCCCTTTTTTCGTAACTTTGAAGATATGGAAAAAGATAAAAAGGACTTGTTCGTCTCTTGGTGTATGTGGCGAGTGGTATTCGCCAACGACCTTGTAACCTCCCTCGTCTGCGAGCTGGAGGCGGAGATACGCGCCGTCCCCGAACTGTACAGGCACACAATTAAGAAAAGGATAAAGGCACTGCGCACAATGGCGGGGAATTACGCGGCGACGGAATGGCGCGCCGCCACATGGCGCAACCCCTCCAACGGAGACTTCATCGCAGAGGCGTGCGACCGCTTCAATGGGGAAGTGAGGAGGGACGCTGACATTTTCCGCGTCTCCATGAAGCAGGTGCTTGACGACATGGGGCTGCGCCACACGCGGGTTTTCGCGGACGCGGAATGCGCCAAGTTCATCGCGGGCTTCAGTGTGGAGGTGTACAGGCACACAAACGCCCTCATGCACGAAAAGAGACAGGCAATGCCGCAACGCTACTGCCTTGACGGCATCCACAGGGAACTCCGCGCACTGTGCGCGGAACTCTCGTTCAGGAGCGGAGCGCCGCAAGGGGTGTCAAAGGACATTCCCGCAGACAGCCGCACAGGCAGGGCGTTCGCCGCCTTGCAGAAAAGGATGTGCGACGGAAGGGTGTACGCTGATGCCGTCAACGGCGCGTGTGGGACATACAAAAACGCAATGTGAAACAAAAAAAAAATCATGACATGGACGGGATAAACAAGGTAATACTGCTTGGTAACGTGGGCGGAGACCCACGGAGCAGGACATTCGACGGCGGCGGGGAGGTCGCGAACCTCACCCTCGCCACAACAAAGAAAGGGTACACGAAAAGGGACGGCACACAAGTCCCCGAACGGACGGAATGGCACAACATCACCGCTTCGGGAAGCCTCGCGGGAGTGGTGCGGCAATACGTGTATAAGGGCGACCGCCTGTATGTGGAGGGCGAGCTGCGCACGCGGGAATATGAAAAGAACGGAATTAAAAGGTACGTTACGGAGGTGTGGATGACCGACCTCCGCCTGTTGTCCGCCCCCAAGGAGCAGCCGGCGGTCGCAGGATACTCCGCCCCCCAACAACAGCAAACACAACAGCAACAATGGCAGCAGCGTCCGCAAGCGGCGCGGCAACAGGCGCAACCTGACCCCTTCGCCTCCTCCGCACCCGAAGACGCGCTGCCTTTCTGACGCTGCACTTACTTTTTTTTCATTGTACAAATATATTTTGTTTTTCAGAAGCCCGCCCGCAGTGAGGTGCGCGGGCTTTTCCTTTTGTCAGTCTTTGCGGACTGACCTCTCCAGCCTGTCAAAGCCGCTCTCCACGCTCACGTCAAGCACCTTGGCGTAAATCTGCGTGGTCTGCACGTCCGTATGCCCCAGCATACGCGACAGGCTCTCAATCGGCACGCCCGCACGGAGGCACGACACGGCGAACGTGTGCCGCGCCATGTGCGATGTCAGCCGCCTGTCTATTCCCGCATACGAGGCAAGCACTTTCAGCCGCAGGTTGTACTGCTGGTTGGTCATCACGCGGATGCGGAAGGAGTGCCTTTTCAGTATCTCCAGCGCGGGGGCGATAATCACTATGTAATAGCCGGTGTCAGTCTTTTCCCTTTTGTCGCGGAGGACATACCGCCCTCCGTGCCTCTCCATGCGCGTGAAGTCAGTCTTTGCAAGGTCGGCGTATGCCAGTCCTGTATAACACTGCAACAGGAACAAGTCGCGCACGTTGGCAATCGAGCCGTCGGGGACTTCGCACCCCCTTATCCTGTCAAGCTCCTCCTCCGTGAGGTACTTGCGGAGCGCGGAACGCCCCCTGTCGAAATGCAGGAAGCGGTATGGGTTCTCCCTTATGAGACCGTCCGCCTCGGCGAAATTCGCGTACACCTTGAGGAACTTGTGGTATGAATACACGGTAGTCTGCACATACCCCTGCGTGTGCAGGAACTCGTCATATCCAGCCACCGCCTCCCTTGTGAGGTCGGCGAACGAGCGTATTTTCCCGAAACGGCGGAGGCTACCCACGAGCTTCATCTGCGAGCGGCGCGTGCTTTCCTGTATTGTCGGGCGGCGCGCCTTCTCAATCACATAGTCGATGAAACTGTCCTGCGAGCCGCCCTGCGCCCTTTTGAGCGCGTCCGACACCCTTTCGGGCGTTACCGTACTGCCTGTGCGCCTCACGCGCGCCACGGCTTCGAGAACGGCATTCACCGTCCCCTTTATTTTCTCATTGAGAAAGTCATCCTGCAACGAGCCGCGCACCTGCGCTGCCAGCGCGTCCCACTGCCTCGGGTAAACCCTCACACCTGTGGTGAAGTACTTCTTCACCCTGCCCGTGCGCAGCTCCACCTGCACGAGCGCGGGCGTTACAGCCGTCGCGGTCTTCTTGCGGTCGTACACGACCCTCACCGAAACCTCCGCAGCCTCTGCGGCAAAAACCTGTCTTTTCATCATTGTTTGTTTTTATAAAGTTATACCTGCGTGCGGAAAAAGGTAGAAAAAACGGTAGAACAAGGTAGATGCGCGGTAGAAACCGAATGTCCGCAACTGTCCGCAAAACGCCTGTTTACGCTGTGGCGGAGCAGTGGCGATTTTTCTTTATTTCGTATTTATCTATATGATTTTCAGTGTATTATACCGCGTATCTTAGTGACCTCGGCGGGACTTGAACACCGTCTTTCAACCTGTTCACGCACAATTATTTGAATCTTTCCATTTACGGCACGGTAGAACACGGAGAGAACAATATGCAAAAACGTGCATATTTATGCCCGAGGATACCCGAGCCTCATTGCCCGAGCCTCACCATCCCCACCACGCGGTAGAGGCGTATCACCTGCGACTTCTGCATCACGGTGTCGGCATAGCCGCTTTCCGCGTTCGCCACACGGCAGTCGAGCGCGTCCCCCGCATCGTACACGCGGCGGAACACGAAGCCGAAGGGGCGCGTGTCAACCACCATAGGCGAGCCGTTGGGGAACATCGCCCCCTCGGGCAGAGCCGCAAGGGCGAGAATGTCGCCGCGCATGAACCTCGGCATCATGGCATCCTCACGCACGCGCCAGTACATATCTATCCTTATGTGCCGCCCCACGGCGTTGAGGCGTTCCGCCCCGTTCAGCCCGCCGCCCTTCACAAGCTCGTAAACGTCGGTGTCGGGGAGTTCCGAAATCTCCTCGGGGACTATGCAAACCTCATTCGCGGGCGCGTGGGGCGTGCATGACGCACCCTGCGCGTTCACCGTACTGTTCACCGCCGATATGGCGTGGGGGGCGGAGGCTACGGAGTGTATGCCGCCCAGTTGGATTGGGTTCAGCATCTCGCCCTGACCGTACAACAGCCATTTGCGGTTTAATTCGGGGTATTTGCTGCATATTTTCTCCAACTTGTCAGCCCCTATTCCTTTTGATATGCTGTTGACATATCCGTTCGACACGCCTATGCTGTCCTCGAATTTCTTTTGGGACAACCTTTTGTAATAAATAAATGACACAAGCCTTTGCTTCAAAGAGGCATTCTCACCTTCTATAAGGCTAAGTATAAATTCTTTCTTTGTTTTAGGGATTACTTTCCCATTTTCCCAATTTTGCACAGTCCGTATTGACACACCTAACATATCTGCCAGCACCCCTTGTGAATAGCCAAAATTTTCTCTAATTTGTTTTATGTCTATTTCTTTCATTTTAAGACGTTTATTTATTTAATGAAATTATTTTTTGACATTTCTCTATTTTTTCTTTGTTGTTTCCGAAATATTTGGTAATATTGCATTTGCAACAGCGTGATAGTTGCGGACAACATGAAATCTTTCATATTTCTATATGATTTGACGAAACCCGCACAGGATAATCACGCTATCCTCGCGGGTTTCTTTGCATTGACAAGACGTTGCCACGCACGGTGGCAGACCCGCCTTCCGAGGGCAGCTGACGGCAAAAGCATTGTACGGTAGGGCTGCACGTTGAGGAAGTAAAACAAAGCCGGCACTACGGGGCCGCAGGTTATCCGGCAGGGAAAGGCGCAATGGCACATATCCCCACGACCTGCAAAATGAGGCGCGACCTCTGAAAATGTGCAAGCTGCCACCAAGCGCGTTGAGGTGCAGCCGACTTATGGGCGACGGACACTCACCGACGGTTAGTGAAGGTAAAATCCATTCAAGTCGAGCCGCGAAAAAAGAATACTCCGACGGTATATCTTTTGGGCGGCTTGTCTCCCCAGAGCTCTTGAGCCTACCTCTGGTTAGTTCAAGTAATCTTGATAACATTCAAATAACAACATATAAATATAACACGTTAAACCAACTTGTAACAGTCTGCAAAAGTAGGAATAATCCGAAAGACTGACAAATCAACTAAAAAAAAGAGACAATGGAACAGATGACAGAGTACAACAGCAAGGGTAAGATGAATATGTCGCAATGGATGAGGACAATCCCCCAAGGGGTTACAGCCGAAGTGGGGTGCAGCACATTCCGCGACTACCACAACAAAAAGAACGTGGCGTATTACGCAGGAAGGCTTGACGGCGTGAGATATTCATGCAAATGGGACGAGAAGAAAGGTGTGATGTACATAACCAACCTCGGTGCAAGAGAGAGCAAGGAGGCATCGCTATGATTGGGCGCGTGAAAAGGTGGATGAATGCGGACAACGCCGTCCACACGTGGCTTCTCCGCGAGAGGGTGAGCAACGGCGACGTTGTTCTTATTCTGCTCTTCTTCTCCGCCGTGGGTATTGGCTGCCTTTTGATAGACTATTTTTTCCCGCTGCCATGAACGCGATGACAAGCCACGAGATAAAGAGCCTCGCCCTTGAGATATACCGCCTGTGGAAGGCTGACAGGCGGAAAGGAAGCGAGAAAGATGTTGAATACCTCAGCGCGAGGGAGGCGGCTAAAATCCTCGGATGCGGCGTTGACACCATACGCCGCCATGTCAGGCACGGCGACTTTCCGAGCGTGAAAGCCGGCAACAGGCTTCGCATACCCAAGAGGGCGGTGCTTGCCTACCTGAAATGACATAGGACGCACTAACGCAGCGGCGGCTGCGCAGGTTGATAATTATTTTGTTTTATTTCATAATTTCATACTGTTTATTTTTTTACCCCGCCCGCCGTGAGGTTCGCGGGGATTACGGGAAAGCCTCGCGGCAGGGGCAAGGATAATGCCGCATCTACCATCACGCGTGGAAACGATAAGAGGAATTAAATGCTTCGGAACGGTTGAACACAGACACGCGCACACAGGTATTCTCGCAGAACGGAGGTTCGACACCTCCCTTTCCCTCACAAATTATTAACCAATAAACAAAAAAAGAAAAATTACACTGATTTTGCTTGCGGCAGTCGTGAGACACCCGCAAGCCATGCCGCAGGAAAGAGGCTCGCACAGCCGAAACACCATTTTGTGCCGGGGTTCGACTCCCCGCTGCGGCACAAAGTTTAACAAGCAAAATTTCTGGTTATGGAAAAAGAGAAAAGGGACTGGGAGGCGTTAGCCTCCGAACTGCGCGGGCTGCTGCAAGGCTTCGCCACCTCCGACGGAACAACCGTATATGCACAGGCGGGAGGCAACGCCATATTCGTAGAGCCGCTTCCCGGACATGAGGATGCCCCATTGCTGGCCCACTCTATGTACGCCATTACGGACTTCTGCCGCTGCAAGGGGCTGCACGCCGTCGTGAGGGCGCACACTGATTACAACAACAATGCGCTGTGGCGCGTAAAAATATTCTGACACATGGGACTTCTTCAAAGGATTTTCGGCACAGGAGGGCGGAGGCACGCCGTGCCGAGGACGGAGATAAGGCGATTCCTGTCCTTGCAGGATGCCAACGAATACGCCGACAAATACGGCTGGGAAATGGTGTGGTTCTTCCTCAAGGAGGAGACCGTGAGGTTCGACAAGGAGCGCATAAAGTCATACGTCTATTACATACTCCTGCGCAAGGATGGGTAGGCGGACGCTACAGGACACGCGGTGTGCATCATGCGCCCGCCTGTACGAGACTATAAACGGATGGTTCTGCCCCCTGTGGCGGAAGGAAATCCGGGACGGGGCGAAATCATGCCCCTCATACATGGCAAACAATAATAATTCACACTAAATTCTAAAACCAAACCAAAATGGGAGCTATGACATTAGCAAAGGAGTTGCAGGACATGAAGGCAGCCGATGTGGTGCGCCACGAGACAGTCCGCAACCAGTTCATCAACGTGTACAACTCAATATGGAAGGAGGGCGGCGAACAGGCTTACGAGCGCGAGGCTATCTACTTCAACCGCCAGATGCGCGACAACGCCGTGCTTCGCTCATGCACCGCGACCTCCGTGTTCTTCTCCTTCATCGACCTCGCCGTGCGCGGGCTTTCGCTCGCACCCGGCTCACAGGCGTTGTGCTACCTCATCCCCCGCTCATGCAAAGTCGGGGTTGACGCACAAGGGAAAGACATCTGGGAGAAGGTGTGCAACCTCACAATATCCGGCTACGGCGAGCTTGTGATGCGTGCGCGTGCCGGGCAGATACGCCATGCAGACAACCCTGTCATAGTCTATGAGGGCGACAGGTTCGAGTACGGCGAGCAGGACGGACACAAGTTCGTGAACTACGTCTGCGCCGTGCCGCGAAAAAGCAACAACATAGTGGCGTGCTTCATCAGGATAACACGCGCCGACGGCTCAACGGACTACTCGGTGATGACCGAGGGGGACTGGACGAGGCTTCAGAACTACTCCGCCAAGAACAACAGGTACTTCGACAAGACACACGGACAGTGGGTGGAGAAGCCCAACAGCCTATACACCGCAGACGGGGGCGGCATAGACCCCGGCTTCCTCATGGCGAAGTGCATAAAGCACGCCTTCCGCACCTACCCCAAGATAAACATAGGCAAAGGCACGGTGCTGGAGTCCGACCTCACGGCGGAAGAACCCGGCTTCGACCCCTACGCGGGCGTGGCGGATGAGGACAACGCCCCCGGAACACAACAGGAACAGGAAAAGGTGAATGACACATTCGCGCCGGATGCCAAGGCGGAGGGCGGCGTAACGGTAACGTCCGACGACACTGACGACGGCGTATTCTGACAACAACAAAACAACAGGCAACAAAACAACAGGCAACAATGACAACCGAAATAGCAATACTCAAACAGGAGAACATATCCGCGATAGTGCAGTCCGCGCCGCAGTCCTACAACGACAACAGGCAGTCCCACGACCGCTGCCTCGCGGCGGGACAGGCTATCCTGTCCGAAATCAAACAGGGCGGCATGACGGACGAACTCGACATTAAGGCGGCGGCGTACATAGACAAGGCACGCCGCACGGTCAAGGCGATGAACGAACGCCGCTCGGCGGTAACGAAGCTGTTCGACGAGGTGCGTGCGCAGTTCACCGCGCTGGAGAACGGCATAGACCCCACCAAGAAGGACACAGTGCCGGCACAGTTGCAGACTTTCCGTAACGCCTTTGCCGCGCAAAGGCGGCAGGAGGAGCTTCGCCGTCAGGAGGAGGAGGCAAGGCGCAGACGCGCCGAGGAGGTGAGAACCGCCTACACCTCCGACCTCACAGCCGCACTGCGCCGGGCTTACGGCGTGCTGCTCGCGTCCGTGGAGGACAGGATGAAAAGCGTGTATGACGGCATGACACCGGCAAACTATGGGGACGCATACGACAGTATCAAGTCGTTCCCCGCCGAACTTCCCGAGAACTTCTTCGCCACGATGCAGCGTCCTCCCCACTCATCCGAACTCGCGGACGAGGAGGCGCAAAGGATATTCGGGGAAGTACTCAAGGAGACGCTTCTTCAATTCAAGCAGTCGTTCCCCGCCGACGTTGACGTGTGCCGCAACCGCCTCCTCGACAAGATGCCGAGCCGCAAGGCGGAGCTGGAGCGCATCGCCGCCGCGTCAGCCGCTGAGGCGGAGAGGATGAGGGCGGAAGCCGCCGCACGCGAAAAGGCTGAGGCGCAAAGGCTGGAGCGCGAAAGGCTCGCCAAGGAGGAGGAAGAGCGGAGACAGGCGGAGCTGCGCAGACAGGCAGCCGAGGCGCAGTCGCTGTTCGACACGCAAAGCGCGGTGTCCGCTTACGCCCCCAAGACAAAGGCGACGAAAAAAATCACGCTGCTCGCGCCGGACGGCATACTGCCCGTAATATCCATGTGGTGGAGCAAGGAGGGCTGCACGCTCACAACCGACGAGCTGGCGAAGATATTCAAGAAGCAGGTTGCGTTCTGCGAGAAGATTGCAAACAAGGACGGCGAGCTGATACACGACAGGAACGTGCAGTACTCCGAAGAAATCAAGGCGAAATGAACCCCGACAAGTACTATGAGCGCAGTGAGGTCAGCAATTCCGACCTCACCGCGCTCAAGAATATGCTCCACCCGCGTATGCAGTACGGCGACCGCGAGGCGGCGTTCCGCTTCGGAACGCTCGTTGACGCACTCGTAACCGAGCCGTCCCGCGTTGACGTGTTCGCCCTTACGGTGGACGGAGAGCAATATTCCGCTGACGAGTTCGCCCACGCACGCGGAATGCACGACGCGCTGCGGGCAGAGGCGCGGAACGACAGGCTGCTGGCAATGGTGCTTGACGGCGCGGAGACGCAAAGGGTCATGGTTCACAAGGCGCAACGCTTCGGCTACTGTGGCTTCCCCTTCACGCTCGACACGCGATGCAAGTGGGACTGGTGGCTGCCGTCCGGCAACTTCGGCGGAGACCTCAAGACAACCTTCGCCGAAACCGAGAAACAGTTCGACGAGGCTGTGGACTTCTTCGATTGGGACAGGTCAAGGGCGTGGTATATGGACATCGCGCATTCCGACCGCGACTTCATCTATGCCATAAGCAAAAAGAATAATTGTATCTTCAAGAAATTCATAAACCGTGGCGACGACATCTATCTTCGCGGGCGCGAGAAATACGAGGAACTGGCATTCCAATACTGGTGCATGACACCGCCGGTTGGCAAGCTATGCCAACATACCTCGGGGGCTGCAAGCACGCGAAAAAAGTAAGACAGGACAAAGAATGGTTTAAAAATGAATGATATGAACAGAGAAGAAGCGAAAAAACTATTGCCCATAATACAGGCATATATAGAAGGCAAGAAGATTCAAGTAAAATTAAAAACTGACAGTAAAGCACTTACAGAAAACTGGGTAGACGTAACTAATCCAGATTGGGATATGACAAGGTGCTACCGCATCAAGCCCGAGCCAACATACCGTCCTTTCCGCAACGTAGAGGAATGCTGGGCGGAAATGCAGAAGCACCAGCCGTTCGGGTGGCTTATGCACAATGGATACCGCCATCAGATAACAAGTATGACTGCTAATTTCGGGGTGTTTTGCGATAATGGATGCGATAATGGATGCGATAACCTTACCCTTACAGGGTATCTGTATGACGGTTGGACTTTTGCGGACGGCACGCCGTTCGGGATTAAAGAATAAAATAAAAAAATGGAAATATGAAATACAGAATTACCTCCGAGACTAAAGTAGTCGATAATATTACGCTGCACCGCATCGAATGTGTAACCGCGTTCGGCGATGTTGAATGCGGCGAAAAAGGCGGCTGGATTGAAAGTGGAAAGAACTTATCACAATGTGGGAACGCATGGGTCAGAGATAACGCCATTGTCAGCGGGAACACATGGGTCAGAGAGAACGCCACGGTCAGCGGGAACGCCGTGGTCAGCGATAACGCCGTGGTCAGCGATAACGCCATGGTCAGAGGGAACGCATGGGTCAGAGGGAACGCATGGGTCAGAGGGAACGCCATTGTCAGCGGGTACGCAAGGGTCAGCGGTAAAGCCGTGGTCGGCGATAACGCCGTGGTCAGCGATAACGCATGGGTCGGCGGGTACGCAAGGGTCAGAGAGAACGCCATGGTCAACGATAACGCCGTGGTCAGAGAGAACGCCATTGTCAGCGGGAACGCCGTGGTCAGCGATAACGCCATGGTCAGAGAGAACGCAGATTATATTGTGTTCAAAAATTGGTGGTCTTCAGGGCGGTACTTTACGTGGACGCGCTCTAATAACAAATGGAAAGTTGGTTGCTTTTATGGCAGCGGCGAAGAACTCATTGCCAAAGCTTATAAAGACAGCGAGAAGAGCGGGCGCGAATATGAGCGCGTGGTGAATTATGTAAACGACATACTTAAAGAAGAAAATAACGACAATGGAAACAGAAATAAGCGTGAGGGTTGACCCCTACAAGGTGCTTGAAAACATGAGTGTGAGGGAGCAGGTGGAATTTGTGGCGGATGTGCTGTCGAATATGCCCCCCAACCTCTTGTCGGGTGTAATAGAAGCACAGGACGAGGAGGAGGTAATCACCTGCTTCACGGCGGAGCAAATCTGCGAATATGCGGACGAGCAGGAACTTGTTGACGAACTGACCCGCAGAGGGTGGAAACTTGCAGAGGACGATGAATGACATGATAATCCTTGACCTCGTGCTGAAGGGCAAGTGGTACGACATGATAGAGCGCGGGGCTAAACTCGAGGAGTACCGCGAGATTAAGCCCTACTGGGACAGGCGGCTGTTCTCGCGCCCCTACACCCACGTCCGCTTCCGCAGGGGCTACACGAAGAAGTCAATGACTTACACAATCCCCGGCGAGATACGCAAGGGCTTCGGCTTCTCCGCCTGTTGGGGAGCACCCTCAAACAAGCAAGTGTACATAATACCTATTGGTACAAGAGTGGATGAATACAACAAAGGCACGTATTGACAGGCTCACAGCCGAGGCGGTGGCGTTCATCCGCCGCGCCGAATCCCTCGCGCTCAAAATGGACGCACGCGGAATACACGTTGCTTTCAGCGGGGGCAAGGACAGCCAAGTCTTGCTCGCACTCGCCGAAATGGCGGGTGTAAGGCATCACGCGGAAATGCAGCTCACCTCCGTTGACCCTCCGCAGGTCGTGCGCTTCGTGCGCGAGCACTATCCGCAGGTGCATCTTAACCGTCCGAGGACAACGATGTACAAGTTGATAACAAAAAAGCACATATTGCCGACAAGGGCCATAAGATATTGTTGCTCGGAGTTCAAAGAATTTGCCGGACGCGGAAGCGTTACCGCCACAGGCATAAGACGCGCAGAAAGTTCGAGAAGAAAAAAGCGCACCACTGTGGAGATGAATGGCGGAAGTTTTGAAATAAACGGGGAAGAACTTGTGGAATTGGACGAGAACACATTCTTTTCGGCGGAGCGAAAGGAAACCGTGCATTGTGTCGGCAACAAGGACAAGGTAATTATTAACCCAATTCTTGACTGGACGGACGCGGACGTGTGGGGATTCCTCGATTATCACGGCATTCCGCATTGTTCCCTGTACGACATGGGCTATAAGCGGATAGGTTGCATACTCTGTCCCATAGCTTCAAGGAAGAACGCCGAGAAAGACTTGCGGAATTTTCCCCGCTTCGTAGAAAAAGTGTACCTACGGGCGATAAGGACATTGAGGACACAAGGCTACTTCGCCGACTTCCTCGATGAGTACGAGGTGCTTGACTGGTGGCTAAGAAAGATAAACAAGGAGGATTACTTAAAGGAGAACAGAATATGAACGGCAAGAGAATATACATCAGCGGCGCGATAGCGCACCACGACTTTGATGAGCGCGTCAGGGCGTTCCAGCGTGCGGCGGAATACATCAAGGCACAGGGCGGAACGCCTGTCAACCCCTTTGATAACGGCGTGCCTGTGAACGCGGACTGGCGCGAACACATGAAAGCGGACATCCACGCCCTTACGGAGTGCGACGGCATACTGATGCTCCGTGGCTGGGAGCAGTCCAAGGGGGCGAAACTTGAGTTTGACGTGGCGACAAGCTGCGGCTTGGAGGTGTGGTATCAGTACCGCCGCACGGCAAGCCTCCAAATGAGGGCTATGCAATTATAAAGAATGAACAAGGCTGCGCCGTGCTGTTGGAAATTGGACGTTGACCAAGCGGTATGCGGTGCAGCCTTTAATTAAACTGAAAAGACAATGAAAGAGATAAAGGCATACAAGTGCGGCTATTGCGGCAAGCTGTACCAGCGCAAGCCGAACTGCATAAGGCATGAGGACAACCACTGCCTCAAGAACCCGAAGATACGCCCCATTTGCTTTGACTGCAAGTTCATGCAGTGCAGTGAAGAGACAGAGGACGTGGATTGGTGGGTTACTATGATGGACGGCAGGGAGGTGCGTGTCAGCAGAAAGTTCAAGCGCACAATATGCCGCGAGACAGGGAAGAAGATGTACGTCAACATACACCTGTCCGAAGATGTAACGGAAACCTTGGACGACAAGGGGTGGCAAGCGATGCCCACCCACGCCGAGGGCTGCGAATACGCGAAACTATACAGGGACGACTATGGCAAGAATGAGTAAAAAAGAGAAGCTGAAGGACAGGGCGAGGAAGATTAATGTCCTCACGGACGCGGCAATGGAATGGCTGAAAAAGCACAGGAATCCGTGGCAGGTTGTGGGCGAGACACCCGCCGAGACACTGCACCTTGCAAGGCTTATGGCGGACTTCGCGGCTGACACGCTTTTGCGCCACGACGACAACATCGAGGACACGGAGGTGGAGCATAACGAGGCACAGAATGTCGCTAAGGAGTTGTTCAATGCCTGTACGGTGAGCCTGAGACGCGAGAGCAAGCTGGGATATGACACGATTTTCGCAAACCTCAGAAATATTGAAGTTGACGAGATAGCGCATATCATGGTTATTTACGCCCGCCTTAACAGGCTCGACCGCGAAACGATAAGGGCTGGCAAAAAGGCGGTGATATGAGCCTCAAGATAGAGCCATACCCTTACCAGAAGGAGGGAATCGCCTACGGTATCCGCCACAAGCGGCTGATAATCGGGGACGAGCCGGGGCTGGGCAAGACGCTCCAGTCTGTCGGCATCGTCGATGCGGCGGGGGCTTACCCCTGTCTTGTCATCTGCCCCTCCTCCTTGAAGATTAACTGGCAGCGCGAGTTTGGGAGGTTCACAGGCAAGCACGCCCTTGTGCTTGACAACTCCGTACTCACCACATGGCCGTACCTTCTCAAAATGGGTATGCAGCAGGTGGCGGTGGTCAACTACGAAAGCCTCCGCAAGTACTTCGTGTGGGACATCAAGGGCGGCTCGCGTGGCGGCTTCCGCCTCAAGGACGTGGTGTTCACGCCCGACATAGGGCTGTTCAAGTCCGTCATAATCGACGAGAGCCACCGCGTCAAAGACCCCTCCGCGCAGCAGACAATATTCACAAAGGGTATCGCCTCCGGCAAGGAGTGGGTCATAATGCTGTCCGGCACGCCCGTCGTGAACAGGCCCGAAGACCTCGTGGCGCAACTGTCAATCATGGGCAGACTAAACGCCTTCGGGGGGCGCAAGGCGTTCCTCGACCGCTACTGCGGCAAAGTCGCGTCCGTCCGCATGGGAAAGGAAAAGCGCGAGGGCGCGAACAACCTTGGCGAACTGTCCGAAAGGCTGTATTCGGAGTGCCTCATAAGGCGCGAGAAGGCGGCGGTGCTTCCGCAGCTTCCGGCAAAGACACGCACAGACCTGTACGTGGAGATAAGCAACACAGAGGAGTACGATGCCGCCGCCACCGACCTCGCCAACTACCTCAAAGAGTATGAGCGGTGTCCGGTATGGGAGGTGAGGCGCAAAATGCGCATGGAGGCTCTGGCGAAGTTCATGAAGCTGCGCTCGCTCGCCACCCACGGCAAGTTGCAGCAGGGCGTTGACTTTATCCGCACCTTCCTCGCGAGTGGGAAGAAGCTCATCGTGTTCTGCTCGCTCCACGACATCGTGGACGCGCTGCTTGAACGGTTTCCCAATGCAGTTAGCGTTACAGGGCGCGACAGCGCAGCTGACAGACAGGCGGCGGTCGATGCGTTCCAGAACTGCCCGGACGTGAGGCTCATAATATGCTCAATCAAGGCGGCGGGGGTCGGGCTTACGCTCACCGCCGCGTCCGATGTGGTTTTCGCGGAGTTACCTTACACATACGCAGATTGCTGCCAGTGCGAGGACAGGGCGCACCGCATAGGGCAGAAGGACAGCGTTACGTGCTACTATATGCTCGGCAGGGGGACGATAGACCTTACACTGTACTCGCTCATTCATAAAAAAAAGTCTATCGCTAACCAAATAATGAACACCGATGACAACATTCCGAATGACGAAATGTATTTCAATGAACTTGTAAATGAATTTTTGCACCAATAAAATGACTAATAAGGAACATTGGAAATATGTTGACGATAATTGAACAACTAATAAAATCATTCCAAAAACAACAGCAATCATGAACAGGATAGCAGAATGGCTGCGCCGTCAGGCGGAAAACGTGAGGCGCACAAAGGAGATTAGGAGGGTTGAGGAGATAAACGCCCGCTTCTCCGTCCGCGAGAGGGACGGCAAGATATACTTGCTGTGCAACGGCACGGCGGTGGCGATAATGACACCGGCAAACACAATGCAGGACGCGACAAAACAGATAAAGACAATGAGGGTGGCTGCGTTAACTTACGAAAAGACGAAAGACTATGCCATACGCGACAATATGGATTGAGGAAAGCCCACAAAAAAACATTTATAATGAAAACAGCATCATGGAGGGACGGCAAAGAGGATATACTTGACAAAGTTCCCACATACACGAGAAAGAAAACTGTACGCGAAACGGACATGGAGTTTTTAGCGGATGTCAAGAAGCGCATCGCCGCCTCGGGAAAGGAGAGGAAAACAATCCTTGCGGACGGAATGCTGATAGAAACCACGGACGCGGAAAAATGGGAAAGGAGAGGATATGGCAAGGTACGTGATAGGCATTGACCCGGGAAAGAACGGCGGCATAGCTGTGATGAGGGGCGGAAGGCTGATTGTATGCTGCAAGATGCCGCAGACCCCCTCCGACATCTGCGGCTTCCTCGCCTCCTATTCCGGATATGAGGCAAAGGTATGGCTTGAGAGGGTTGGCGGCAGGAGCGGGCAGAGCGCATCCGCCTCCTTCCGCTTCGGACAGAACTACGGACACATCGAAATGGCTGTTACGGCGGCGGGAATACCGTTCGAGACGGTTACGCCGCAGAAATGGCAAAAGACGTACCAACTCGGTACGGCATCGCAGTGCGCCTCCAAGACGGAATGGAAAAACAAGCTGAAGGCGTGCGCACAGGGACTTTTCCCCGGAGTGCATATAACCCTTGCCACGGCGGATGCGGTACTTATCGCCAATTACGGAACGACAAAAGAGAAGATATGAGCCGGCTCACTCACGCCTCGCTTTTCAGCGGCATCGGCGGCGCGGAAATCGCAGCCGACTGGGCGGGGTGGCAGAACCTGTTCCACTGCGAGATTAACCCTTTCTGCCGCCGCGTACTCGAATACCATTACCCCAATTCCAAAAGTTATGAAGACATTACACAAACAGACTTTACCCCTTGGAGGGGAAAGGTTACAGTCCTTACAGGGGGCTTCCCCTGCCAGCCGTTCTCGCTCGCCGGAAGAAGAAAGGGAGCGGACGATGACCGCTACCTCTGGCCGCAGATGCTTCGGGCAATTCGGGAGATACAGCCCGCTTGGGTCGTTGGCGAGAACGTTAATGGAATCCGAAGCATGGTACAGTCCCGCGAGGAGGCTGAAATGGCAAGCGGAGGAATGCTATTCCGAGAGAATCACCTTATACGAGCAAGAGAGCGGTTTACCTTTGGAGAAATCTGCGGAAGTCTTGAGCGTGAGGGATATTCCGTCCAGGCGTTTGTTATTCCGGCTTGTGCCGTCGGTGCGCCCCACAGGCGCGACAGGGTGTGGTTTGTTGCCAACGCCGGTGTCAATAGATGCCGGCAGCGGACGGACAAACCGTTTCCTGTCCCCGAACGCGACACCGCGTCCGACATTGGCGAAAGCGGCGAGGGAGAACCTGCTTCCGACACCTACCGTCATGGAGGACAGACGGAAGCCCAACGGCTCGGCGAGAGACCGCAAGCTGATGACGAACCTCAACCCTTTCTCTGTGGCGGAGCTTCTTCTGACCCCTCAAGCCGTCCGAGGCTTGAGGTCGGGAATGAGAAGGGAGACGCTTGTGAAAGCCAAGGAGAACGGAGACCTTGCCCAACAGATAGCCCACAGGATTGGTGGCGGGAGTTCCCGACTCAACCCCCTGTTTGTGGAGGAGATGATGGGATTCCCGGAAGGCTGGACGGCATCACCTTTCCTCGGTGGAGAATGGAAAGTATAAAGGCTTACGGCAACGCATGGGTGCCGCAGGTCGCGTATGAGATATTCCGTGCAATCAATACACTTATTAACAGAGAACAAAGATGATAGGTTCACACAATTCAATGACTTACTTGCCTCCTAAGAATATCCTTATGAGGTTGTTTACACCGTTTTGGCGGTGTCAGAACAAGACGATAAAGGAACAGATAGACGCAGGCGTGGAGTTCTTCGACCTCCGCGTGGTATGGGACAAAAAGCTGGGCTGCTGGCAGTTCGCGCACGGGCTTGTGCAGTTCGCGTGGAAAAAGGGCGACCCACTGTCCGTCGGGCTTGAGCCAACCCTTACACTGTTGGAGACGCACGGATGCCTGTACCGCATTGTGATGGAAAGAGGGTCTGAATATGACGAGGAGCGGTTCAAGAGCTGGTTCGGCTTCGGCGCGGATATATGGTGGAAGTCCCACCCTCACTGCATAAGCGCGATAAGAAAGCGCGGGTGGAAGTCCGTAAGGTCAAGGAGATTTGATTACGCTTACAAGAATATGCAGCTTGCAGACCACAGCTTCGTGCCGTTCCATTCGGACAGGCCGTGGTGGAAGCAGCTGTCGTGGAAGATGTTCTGCACGCCGCGCCTTTGGGCGAAGAGGCACAATACGGTGCAGCAGGGATGGGAAGAGGACAGGGACACGGTGCATTTTTACGATTTTGCAACAGAACTAAAAAGTGAATAAGCGTGAAGATTTTTCACGGTTTGAAAAATGGCGGCTGTCCTCACGGATTGCCGCCATTTCCCTCTAAAAACAAACAATGAAAAAATTGCAATGGTTCAGAAATCCAGTATGCTGTAATTCACCCCCACCCCTATGTACGGCTGCAAGCCGTGCGGAGTAACGCCATATCCCGCGTGGAAACCCACGCCAAACCGCTTGTGTTTGCCCCTCACTGTGTTCGTAACAGTAACCACCTCGCGGCGGGGGTAAACGTGTATGCTGTCAAGCGTGGGGCGGAAGCCGCTCACCCACGCCGTGTAAGTTGTGTCCGAATAACGCTTCTGCGTGATTGGTATCACCACCTCCGCGCTGTCCGTGTTTTTGCTCGCCTTATTAATGAGGTGAGCAAGCGTGTCGTTGCCACTTTCCGCACGCGGAAGCCGCACTTTTACGTACTTCACCACAACGCTGTCCCGCGCCACAGGCTTTTCAATTTTCACAGTGTCAACATAGACCGTCCTCACGGTGTCCCTTGCAGCAGGACGCGTGTCATTGCCGCGCCTGTAAAAAATAAAACCCACCGCAACGTTGGCGATGACGGCGATAACAGCAATTATGGCAACAAACAGCGAGCCTGTGTCATACCCCTTTTTCATCTTTTCACAAGCATCGTTACTTTCTCTCCCCTGCCAAGGGCTTTCTCTATCAGTCCCTGCATTCTCATGCACCAGTAACGCGAGTTCATCACCCTGCCTTTCACGGAGTTCTCGCCCAGCAGTATGCAGCCGTCAGTGTCCTCCGCCGTGTTGCCGGGGTGAATGCGCACCCCTGCGAAGCCCGGAACTCCGACCACAAGCGGCAGCGGCTTGCCGAAGCGCGGCGAGTGCGTGATTATAACGTCATACATCCCGCTTGGTATCGCCGTCTTGCCATACACTTTGCGCCTTGTTATCTCGCTCTGCTTCATGCCTTGGAAAAGCCCCCTGTCGGTGTCCTCCAACGCGCTGCACCAGTGCGAGCCGTCCCCCCAGCGTTCGCCGTCCACGTAAACGCGGCTCACCGTGTACGTGTCGCGCTTATACTTCCTGTCTATCGTTATTTCCATAGCCTAAAACACTATAGCCGCCACGGACATTGCAGCAACCGCCGACACAGCCCCGCACAAGTCCGCCGCCAAGTCCTTCTCGTCCGTGTGCGCGCCTTTTATCCACGTGTCTATCACGACCTCCTTTGCAACGCCCACGACGAGCACAACGAGCAGCGCGAGCAACGCCGACTGCAACAGGTTGCAGCCCATAGCCCCTGCGGAAATCGCCACAACAGCCGCCACAGCCGCGCTTGCGATGAAGTGCAGCGTGAAGTCAAGGGGTATCTTCCCCACAGCCGCGTCAATCCTTTGCAGAAATTTCCTCATCTTTCCCATTCCCTTTCTCCAACTTTTCCAAATCCACGTCAAAATGCCTTGCGGTCTTGTCAACCATTATCCGCTGCAAGGCTTTCCAGAACCTGTGTTCGGCTTCGGGGCGACAGGAACTCTCGTTTTCCAATATACTCCATGCCTGTTCAAAACATATAACACCAGTTATCACGTAAGACAGGGGGATGTGTATAGGTACGAAAACCCAATGCTCCGCCAGGTATGCCAAAAAAATCAGCCACAGCCGCTTCGGTATCGTCTGCTTCACGACCTTTCCGAACGCGAAGCTCGTGAACTTCGCCTCGTGCCGCGCCGTCCTTTTGGGATAAGCCGCGTGCGCACGCTTGTCAAGCTTGTACGCCGTCCATGCGTCGTAAAGGATGAATATCACAGCCACTACAACAAGGGGGAACGCGGGCTTGAACTCCGCCACCACCCAACCTGCCAAGCCGCCCATGACGAATATAGCCGCCTTGAAAATGCCCGCCCAACTCATGGGTTTGACGCGCAATGGTTTTTTGACACTCCTGAAAATTCCGCCTCCCATATCGATTCCCTCTTATAAGTTCCCATTATTGACATGACCGTTCCGTTTTTGACATTTACAAAGATAAAAACTTTGAATAAATATCCAAACAGACAGGACATATAAAAATGGCACAGGGACATATAAAAACATTCCCCATGCCGGCTTTTCCTTATTTCTCCAGCATCATGTCGCGGAGTTCCGCCAAGTCGTCAGCGGTTATCTTCAGCATACAGCCGTCCCCGAAAAGGAGCGAGACTATCGGGTTGTCGGGGAAACCGACCTTTATCACGCCCTTTCCGGCAGTGCCGTGCACCATGCCGTCCCCGAACTCCGCCTCGTCCATTTCGCGGAACACCGAAATCATGTCGTCCGTAACCGTGCGCAGGTTTATGTCCCCGTCCTTGTCAGCCACGAAAAGTGATGCGTTGTCAAGCATCCTGCCGATACGCTCGCGCTCGCGGTTCACCCAGTTTTCCGCCCCTCTTTTCAGATAAGGGGCTATAACCCCCATGTGCGGGTTTCCCGAGGCAAGCTCGGTTATCTTGCGCTCCGCCCACGAGGTGAACGCGCCGCATATCCTCTTCTTTATCTCGTCTATGTTCATTTCTTCCCTCCTTTCTTCATCATCTTTATGTAGTCGTTGAATGTCATGTCGGCATGGTTCTCCATGTAGTCGCTCATCATCGCGCTCTTGCGCTCCGCATCGTCCTTCGCGCTCTTGACGAGCCGTTTCAGCAGCGTAAGGTGCTTCTCCAACGCTTCCTTGCCGTCCCGCGTCCCCTCCACAAGCGGACGCATCATCCTCATGTACTCCCTTTGCAACAGCGAAGTAACCAAAGCGTTGCTCTCCTGAAACTCCGCGTTATCCGACAGGCAGCGGAACTCGCCCGATGTCAGCCCCTGCGTTATCCTGTCTATCTCGTCCCATACGGGCGTGCCGTTTTCCGGCTGCGGCTGCTTCCAGTTCCGGCGCAGCTCCTCCATTTGCCGCGCCAGCCTTTCCCGCTCCTGTGCTATCGCTGTCATGCCGCCGCCCTGTCCCTGCTGCAGCACAGGGTCAAAATTCATGTCCATGTTTTCCTTTTTAGTTGATGTGGTTAAAAAAGGCGGGAGACAGCCCCGCGAGGGGCAGCCCCCCACCAACTAATTTACGCGCCTCCTGCGTGCAGCCTTGCGCCTTACGCCGTCTGTGCCGCCGCCTGCCTTGCGCAGTTGCAGCCGAAAGGGTTTGCGCCCTGATACCCTGTTACGGTCGGCGTGCTTGGCAATACAAGCTCGCCGTAGATGCAGCGGCAGGTCTTTTTGTCGGTGTAGTCCATGAGCAGCCTGTCCTGATAGGGGCGCACAGCCTCCATTACGGCAACCTTCTTGTCAAGTTCCGCAAACTTCGCCGCATACTTGCCGTCAAGCGCGTCATACATATCGCGCTGGTTCTTGTAAAGGCTGAAGTCAGCGTCAATCTGGCTCTTGTACAGTCCGAAAGCCGCCTCCGTCATGCCCTTGTACAGGCTGAACTTCTCCGCGATGTCCTGCTCGCGCATCTTGCCGAGCTGTCCCTGCGTGTTCACCTTCAAGCCCCAAATGGTGTTGGTGAGCGCAAGAGCCTCCTCACAGCCATGCTCCCACGCCTGGAATGCGGTCGGTGCGCCCGCACCCGATGCCATTGCCTCACGCGCAACCTGTATGTTGACGTTCTCCGGCGCGTTGCCGCCTCCGCCAATGCCCAAGATGCCGTTGCCCCTGCCCCAGAGCGCACCCGCGCCGAGGGCTGTGCCTATGATGCCGAGTGTGAGGGCCGCGTTGCCTTTGCCGTTGCTCGCGTACTCCTTCTTCCCTTCCTCATAGACCTTCTTCTCCACAATCTCCTTGTGTCCGTTCTCCATGTCCATAATCACTTATTTTAGACGTTTCGCCCATTGTCGGGCTTGTTGCAAAGTTCCGCATTCATCCGTGGGGCGCAAAAAAGAAGGCAGACGTTTTTCTTTCCGTCTGCCTCGCTTTTATTTGCGTTCTGCTTTCGTTTTGCTTACAGTCAGTCAGGTCCTCTATTTTTGTCCCTTGTCCTGCCTCCGTCCCGCACGGCATGGAGGGGGAACATTCCTTTCAGCACAATGTACGCCAGCCCCAGAATGTTCGCCGTTGTCGTCGCCAAGAGGGTTGACAGCACGACATCGGACAGCTCGCACAGGGAGAACCCGCAGAAAAACAGGACAACAACAACCGCCACCAGCCATGCAGGGACAATTACCATGACCCAACAGGTGAGGTGTCTGCGGAACTTCGTGTCCTGCCTGTACCTCTCGTTCTTCTGCTCGCGCATTGACGACTTGTCTATGTCCCCGACTGTTTTCAGATTGTCGCCAATGGTTACCTTGAAACTGTCTATGTTCTCTAAATCACCGTTGCGCGTCATTCTTGTTCCATACTATCAGATTGTAGAAATAAGGCTTTATGTCCTTGTCAGATATGAAATCCCCCCAACGGAAGCCGTCTCCCGAAACCGTCTTGTCCCACGGTGAGTTGGGCTTGTGCGACCACTCGGAAAGGGCTGCGGCGTTGTATTTTCCGAAATTGTCAAACACAAGCCTGACAAGGGAGCGCAGCTCCGCGTTCCCCGACAACTTTTCCGGGTAATCCACATTGTCGAACGGAACGTCAAGCAGCTTTCTTCTGGTGCGCGGGAAAACAGGACCGTATGGCCATGCATGCGGGTGTTCGTCCGTGAGCCTTCTGCCTTTCACGGCAAGGTACACCCCATAGGCGATGTAAAGGAGCTTCTGCATTTTTGTCATGTTCACGACAAAATGGTTCTCGTTGGCGTAAGCAACGATATACTCCGCGACATCAACACTGCCGTAAGCGTATTTGTCCTCAATCATGCCGTTCATGGTCAGTCTGTTTTTTTGTTTCATTGCCGTGCAAATATAGGCATTATTCCGTTTCCCGCCAAAAAACAGGCAGCCACAAGGACATAAGCCCTCATGACTGCACGCCTTTTGCTTGCGCGTTACTCTTTCTCTTTCCCCCTTTCCTCGTCGTCCTTTCTCCACGCCTCGCGACACAGCTCCGCCGCCTCCGCGCTTGCAATCCTGTAGGCACGCGAGGTCTTGTGGAACTGCCTGTCAAGGCTCACGAGGTATCTCGCGCTCGTGGCGGTGCGCCCCGTGAGACCCGCAAGGGTGGAGACGCTGAAGCCCGCCGCGATTATGAGCGAGGCGAGGATGCACCGCGTCATCGTGAGAACCTCGCCGCGACCTTTGCCCAAAACCTCGGCACGCGACAGCGAAACCCTGCCGCCGAAACTCACCGAGCAGCAACCAACGACTATATTCACTATCCTGTGCAGCTCTCTCTCCTTCGCGTTCATAACCCAAACCTTTTACACGTTACACATCCCCAATCTTCCTTTCATTCTCCTCATCCCACTCCTCATCGGTCATCACTGCCAGTGAATTAATTTCATCCCTTATTTCCTGCCTTTCGGATTTCCAATCACCATATTGTTCGCAGTTCTGACCTTCATAGGATTTAAGTGCTATATAGTCCATACTTTGCAGCTCTTCCTTGAGCTGCTGTATGCGCTGTTCTCTTGATACGTACTCTTCCATTTATGCATTGTTTATTTTCTTCCATACTTGTGTAGGACCATTAACAACTCCGATATATACATTTCCGTTAGTGTCAATTTTCATGTCTCCTCTACGTCCCGGCTTAGACAACGTATTGGGCGATAATGCATCGTACCTTTCATTGGAGAAGTTCCATACTCCAACATCCGTAGGAAACCCTTTCGTAGCTTTTGATTCATACCATTTATCCCACACAGCATCATATACCTTGTTTTTGAATACCGTGTGAAAATCCAGACTAATGACAAGACGGGGAGGATATATTTCTGTTTTAATTAGAACTATCTCGGTATTAGCTTCAGCGGCTGTACAAAATGTCGTAAACGCTGTTAACATACATTCCATAGTATATGTTCCCGGACCTAATACATCATTGGCAGTATATGTATTTCCTTCGGTGTCCTTTATTCCGCTACCAACTAAATAATTATAAAAAATATTTTTAGGTGCCACCGCTCCCGTTATCACACGAAATGTTATAAGAAATCTTGACTTTTCTGATAACTCGTAGGTAGGCGTAGCATAGCCCGCACAAGAAAACCATGTAGTAACGTCATTTTGCTCATACTTATTATCCGAAATCATGTGCAATCCTTCATCATCTTTATACATTTTGGACAACACGCCAAAGCGATAAGGTCTTGGTGATTTACTGTTCGCATTAGTTAACCAGTGGTCTTTATCATATATTATGTCTTGCCTATTAATGCTTCCATTGTAATATCTCGGATAGTGATACGGAAGAAAATTCTCGCCGAATACTTCTTGTTCTGCATCTTGGGTACTTCCATTTTTATGAATCACGCTAATATCATGGTCGTATATTCTTAACCCAAACAAATTAGCACTGTTAGCCGAAAAGCTTAAAGAGTTCACTCCGCCAAACCACGAATCACTCTTGAATAACGCTTCATCTGTTTCCTCCTGTATTAGACTTCCCGGACGGTCATATAATGCTATTCTTCCTTTCTTACGGTCAAGTACTATTATCCATCTGTCATAGCCTGCAACAGTAGTCATCCCATGATTACGATTGTACCAGTTTGTTATTCTTGTTACTCCACACCCTCTGTAATCCGGCAAACCATCATAACGAAAACCTATTTGACTGCCTTCGTTTTTCTTACCGAAAGTTAGAGTAAAATATGACATCGCTACTGTGCGATTATAATTATTGTCTCTATAACGTTGTTGTCCTACTACTTCAACACTAATAATATCTCTCGCTTCAAGTAGTTCAACCTGTTTATCGGATAATTCAATACTATTTACTGCAGATAAATACACACAAGTAGGTTGCACAATGTCTTTACCGACCGCAAAATTCTTAGTTGCTGCATCCTGCGACATTACTTTTTCCGTACTCGCGCCGGAGGCGTTTACAATGTCCGTCTTGGCTATTTTACCGTCGATACTATTCGCCAGCTCGTCATTAATCTCTTTCTGACTCTTATTTTCGCGTGATTCGTCTTTTACTTGAATGGCATCGACGAGTTTTTCGTCTACTGCCACACTCTCTAATTGTCCGCCTACCTTTATTGTAGCCATAGCATTTTACCGTTTATAATAGTTTTATCTCCATAGTCCCCGCCTTGTACGCGCTGTCCGAGCGGTACACCTTGTAGTCTTTGACGTAATCGTCAGTAAGGCTGAAAGGCAGCTCGAAGCCGCCCATTTCCGCGCCCGCAAACGTCATGTCGTCAGGCACGGCTATCCACAGCCAGTCGCCCGCCCTGTCAACCCTCACGCTGCACGCGCCCTTCGGCTCTGTCCGCGCCGTCAGCCTGTTGGCGGGTGTCATCACGCGCTGCACGTCCTGCCCCGCGCCAAGGTATATCGGCAGCACAACGTCAATCACGAGACGCCCCTCCTTCATAGTGCCGCCTATGACCGCCCTCGCGGCATAGGTTATCTTCCCTCTCTCCGTAAGCGGGGGCGTGTCGATCACCGACAGCAGCTTCACGCTCTCCGCGCTCCCTATCTCCGCGCCGTTGCGCAACAGCTTCACCGTGTCAGCCTCCTCCGTGCTGACAGCCTGTATCGTGTAGTTCACGGAGTTCCCCACAAGTACAGGGTTTTCGCCCACTACCATGAGGCAGTAAGCCTCCATAAGCTCCGCCCTCATTTTGTCTATATGCTCCTGCAAGGCGGCATCCCTCGCCGCGAGCGCGTCCGTAATCGCCTTTTGGCTCATCACGGCGGCGGTCTCCTGACCCTCCTCCTGACGGATGTCAATCTGCCAAGGCATCACAAGCTCCGCGTCAAACTCGGTCGCGAAGTCGTCGCCCCCGCAAGCCACAAGCTTCACGCCCAAGGCTATGCACCCTCCCGCAACGGTCTGCTCGCCGTCCGGGTAGAGCGCGTTCGGCAGGTGCAGGAACATCTTCATCCTCATCACCCCGGGCAGAAGGTTGTGGCTGTCGAACACCACCGTAAGCGTGCCGTCGTCGTTCAGCCTGCAGTTCGTGTATCTGTCCCCTTGCCGCGAGCATGAGTACTTACGCCCCCCGCAGGTGAACACTATCTCAAAATCACCCGAAGGGAAAGCGTCAGCCGCGTTGCCCTCCGCGTCAACAGGCTTCAGCATAAGCGTGAAGTCGCTCTCATAGTTCACTCTCTGTACTTTTGTGTCGTCAGCCATATATTTTGCATATTTATTCCAAAGTTAAACATTTTGCGTTGTCGCGCCAAGGCTTCCTGCGTCAATTACGCAGTCCTGCGGTGAACTCCTGCGCCCCCACGCCGACAACCGTCCAAAGGCACAGCCTTTCCGCCTTTTCCCAAGGGGTGGCAGTGCCGCCCTCCAAAGCCTCTATGCTGCCGTTGTATTCGTCCGTGTCCGATATTGTCATCTTCTCGCTGTAGGGGTCCGCCGTGGTTACAGTGCCGTCCTCCGCCACCCTCGCCATGTGGACGCTCCACAGCGTGCCGTCCAGTTCGGGGGTCTGCGAGCGGAACACACGCGATACGGCATACTCCACGCCCAAAAGCTCCACATAGCCGCCCCGCAATGTGAGCAGCGACGGCTGCTGCCAGTGTGTCCCGCCTGTCTCCGAAAGGAACGCGCGGCTTCCGCCGAACCAACGCACGCCCCAATAGGGGCTGCCGTTAGCGTCGCTCTGCTCAACGACCGCATCAGGGGCTTCCGCACCGTCAAGAACGCTTGTGCCGTAAACGCCCCTCACAAAGACGTTCCCCGTAACTATCTCCACCTTGGGGTACTGCGAAACGTCCGTAACAGCCCCACCGTCAGCCTTCAGAACCACGCCCGCGCTGTTGTGTTTCGGCTGCGCCATTATCAGCATACGCCGCCCTATGAACTCCGCGTCGTTGGGGAGGCTCACCCTCGCGTCCTTGGTGAAGATGAGGTTGCTCTTGTCCTCCGCTATGTATGTCGTTGTCCCCACGCCGTACTGCGTCCCTGTCATCACGTTGCCCCACGTGTCTATGCGGAACTCCTTGTTCGCGCTAACCGCGCCCTCGAGGTCTATCTTGTCTGCCGACAGAGTTATGTCGGAGATTACCTTTCCGTTCCCGTCAGTCTGCACGCTCGTGGCAATCTTCGCCTCCGCCTTGCCCATGCGCGTCGAGAGGCTTGCCGTGTCGTCCTCTATCTTCAGCACGCTCTCCGAAAGCCCCTTAACGCCCGCCTCTATGCGCCCCATTTCCGCGTCAACGTCCATGTACGCCTTTGCGTCCGTAATGGCGTTCACCACGCGCCTGTCAGCGACCGCTCCGCCAACTACAAGTTCCACAACGGCATAAAGGCTCTTGTCCTCCGCCGCCGTGGAGGGGTCGTTTGCGTCCTTGTCATATATCCAGTCGGGCGTTGCCGACTCCGCAGTTTTCACGTTGTTCCATGCCGTGCCTTTCGCGGTTTTCCAACGCCAGAATACATCATCGCCCAAGGACACCCTCGTCCTTGTCGTGCCCTCCCACTTCTCGGCGGTGTAGAGCAATGTGCCTTTTATATGATAAGACTTGTATGCCGTGCCGTCCGAAGCCTCGCCCTCAACTATCGCCCCAGCAAGGGTCTCCGAATAAGGTATAAGCCGCCAAACCACGGCATCCGCGCCTTTCGCGCCCTCTATCTTGCCGCAGTCGTCCCAAGCCTCCTTGCCCGCGTTGGCAGTCCAGAGGTGTCCGTCCTCGCTCGTGGTGTAGCTGTCGCCGTCCGCCACGTCAATGTCGTTCACAATCATGCCGCCCGACACTATCGTTATGCCGCGCTTGTGCTGTGCCGAACTACCTGTGTCCGTGAGGTAATAACCGCTCTTGGCGGTCTTGAGGTCTATGTCGCTCGCGCTGGCGTAGTGGGCTATCGCGCTGCCCTTGATGCTTATGCTCGCGCCGTCCTTGCCGTCAGTCCCGGCTTTCACCTGCAAAGTCCAGTCCGTGGAGACACCCGGCACGCCCGTAGTCGTCCCCGCAGCCTTGTTGGTCATGAGGTACAGACTTCCCCCGTAACTCACCCTGTCGTAATAATCGTAGGTGTCGCGTGCTTTCCACGCGCCCCTGTCGTTCACTATGGGCGTGCTTCCCGAGCTGCCGCTTATGCTGAACTTTCCCGTAAAATGGTTGCTCGCCTTGTGTTCCGCGTCATAGCCCCACCAGCTTTCCCTGTGGCTCGCAAGGTCGAAGTCGTTTATGCCCACATACTGCGCAAGGTATGGGGCTGTCAGCCCCGCGTCAAGCCCCTTGTAGGCGCATATCACTATCGCGTTCTGCCGCGACTTGTCGTCCTTGTTGCCCAACACGCAAACCTTGTCGCCAACCTTCGGCTCGTCGCTCCCCTCGGCACATAAGGTCTTGTTTACGGTAAAGCTGATGTACCGTTGTCCGTTTTTATTCTCATAGGTAAATCCCGCCTGCGTGCAGCGTCTCCACCACCAGCGGTTGGCCGTTCCTGTGTAGTAGCCCACACCTGTGTTAAAGGAAAACGAGACAAGGTTGTCCCCCTTCTTGAACATCTGCTGGAGGCTTGTGCCGTCCGCATCCTTTGCGAGCTGATAGCACTTCCACCCTTTCACCTTGGTCGTGTCTTCGGTGTCATACACCGGCTCCACGAGGTCTATTTTCCCTGTGCCTGCGGAATATATGCACAATCCCCCCGCTGCCGAAGCCCTCTGCACCTCAAGCTCGAAGAAAGTAGCCTTGCCCGTTACCGTGAGGCTCCTCACGCTTGCAGCGTCAGTTACCGTCAAGTCCTTTGTCGTAACCCTGCCGTTCCTGTTCTCAATGTCCCCGTCGTTGGTGATTTCCCCCGAATTGGAAATCGTCTCCGACGACACGCCTTTCAGCACGGCGTTGCCCGCAGCGTCAACGCCACGGCTTCCGTCCCCCACCTTCAGCCCCTTGCGGAAAGTTATCTCACCCTCCGCCGTGTCATCGTCCGTCCTGCTAAGTTTCCCGGCGAGCGCGGATTTCAGCCAAGGACTGTTCTTTATCACAGTCTCGCCGCTTATCTTTATCCCCCCGCTCACTATGCCGTTTATGCTTTCCTGCATCCTGCTGATAGTCCCGGTGCTGTCATCGTCATCAAGCGCAACCTCGTATTCGGGGACGGTCTTGTCGCCGCCCTCCTTTATCGTCAGGGTCTTTATGCCTATCACGGTGTCTATCCCCAAATCGTCGTCCTTCACATGGAGGCGCATACCCTCGCGCAGCGTGTTGTGAAGGCTCACACCTCCAGACTTCAACGCCTCGTCGTGCTGCCGCGCCATGTATATGCCGTATATCTTCGGTGTCAGCGTGCGCTTGGGTTCGCAGTTCTTCGCGAGCCATTCCGTGCCTTTCAGTAGAAGCCGCCCGCTCGCCGCCTGTATGTAGGCTTCGGGCATACTTATGTCAAGAAGCACGAACTTGTCCCCGGCTTTCACGTTGTAGTCCTTGTACGGGAAGTACAGGTCAAGGTCGCTGTCAAGCGTGCGCTTGCAAGTCAGCACATACTTGTTGCCGCTTTTGGCGCAGCTTGTTATCTCGAACTCCCTGCCGCCGCACATTCCGTCCTTCATGCTTATCTTCGCCGTGGAGGAGGTGAGCTGTCCGTTTATGTCAAAACCTATGTCCTTCAGCGTTATCCTGAACGTGGAGGGGCTTACCGTCTGCCCCTGCGCCACATAGCCGTCAGCCTCCAACGCCTCGGCTGCAAACACCTCGTCAAGGTTGCCGTTGTCCCCCTCGTCAAGGCTTACCGAAACGCCCGCCGCACGCAGGTTCTCCGCCGTCATGCCCTCCATAGTGGGGTATATCTCCTCGTTGTCCCCGCTGCCGTCAAAATACACCACGCCCTCGCGCACCCCAAGCTCGCCTATGTTGCCGCTGTCTATGTAGGGGTCGAGCGTGGTCTTGGGGAACGAGGGGAGCATCAGCGTGCTTACAGCCATGTTGTCGGGGACGTATTTCTTTCCGTCGGCATCGCTCATCTTGTTGTAGTAGCGTTCCGGCATATTTTTCGTGCTGCCGTACACCCTCACGCGGGTTATCACCTGCTGCGAGCTGTCCCCCGACACGTCAACTCCGTCAATACCGCCGTCTTTGCCCCACATGAACACCTTGCCCGCCTCGACAGGCTTCACCCCTATCGTCAGCGTGCGCCCCGACACCGTGAAATTGCAGCCGAACTTGTCGGGAAGCTCCGAAAGCATCTCCCACACGCTCTTGCCGTCGGCGGAAAGCGACACGTTGCCTTTCTCCGCCAAAGTGGGGTCGCACACCACCGTCCACTTCTCCGACCCGGTATAGGCGCGGTCAAGGTTCGCCTGTATGCGCCTCGCGAAATCCTCTACCGTGGAGCAGAAGAAGCTGAACTTGGGAAGCCCCGTGTAGTGCATCTTGTTGTCCCCCCCCACGATGTCAAGGAACGAGCAGCGCGTAAGCTCGTCCGAAAGGGACATGAACCTCACGCCCTTGCAGGTGAACCCCGCGCCGTAAGCCCCGGAGGGTGCGCTCTTGCTTATGTCAGCCGCGCTTCCCAGCACGAAACGCTCGCCCCGGTACTCTATCCAGTCCCCCACGCCGAGCGACAGCGGCTCCGCGCTCTCAATGTCCGCGCTCACATACCGCTCGCCCATGCGCTCGCCGTGATACTCCAGGCTCCACACCGTGCAGCCCGCTGCCGTGCCGTCCTTTTTATATACAGTCCACATCCCTTATGAGTTTTCCGTAAGTTTAACCTTTCCGCCTTCCTCCGTGGCGGTAACGCCGCCTCCCGGGGCGGTTATCCTGAAAGTCAGCGTGAAGCGAAGCACCTCCGCGCCCTTGCGGCGCGTGTACTTGGGCGAGCTGAAGCCTTTCAGCCACGCGCCCCTCCTGCCCATGCCGGTGTAAGGGTCGTAGAGCACCAGCAACTTCCCCGAAAGCCATGAGCGCATCGCCTCCAAGGTGGCGAAAGCCGCCCTGCCCGGACCCTTGTAGCAAAGCTCCCACTCCGCGTCATAGGCGGCAAGGCGGGGTGTCGCGGGTATGTAAACGTCCTCGCCGTCCTCACCCTGCCAGCTCTTGGACGCAAAGTCCTTGAAACCGCCGTCAACAGCGGCGCAAGCATCCGTTACTCCGCAGTACCATTCCTCAACCGTGCCTTTAGCGGTGTCCTCACCCGCACGCTGTATGTACAGTGAAAAATCCTCCATAACATCCTCTCTTTATGCCACACGGAAGCCGCGCCCCGCAATGGTGTTAGCCCTCAAAATCGACAGAAGCTCGACTGTCGCATCCGCGTTGCGCAGCGTGTTCGCGCTTATGTTCCGCAGCTCCGAAAGCTGCTGCCGCGCAACCGCGCCGAAGCCCGCAAGATTCTCCTCCGCAAGCTCACGGAGGCTCTCGCGCACAAGCGACAAATCGGCTCGCATTCCGTTGATGTAGGACGCAAGCAAATCCGCCGTGTTCTCCGTTACTCCCTGTATGCCCTTGCTAAGACCCGACGCGCTGTCCCCGAACTGCACGCCGCTCTCTTTCAGACCGTCTATCAGCTTGTTCACAGTGTCGCCCCACTTCCCTATGTTGTCCTGCAACGACATAACCCTGTCAGCAACCTGCGAAATCTCGTCCTGTGTCAGACTGCCGTCCCTCATGAAGCCGCCCTGGCCGTCATCGCCGAACAAAAGGGACTGTATCTCCTTCATGCGCGGCTGTATGAACTCCAAAGAAAGCCATTTCTTTATCATGGCGTTCATGATGTCCCCTACTTTCTGCGAGTATGCGTCCGCCGCGTCAGTGCCGTTCATCCACGCGCTCACAAGAGCGTCCGAAAAATCGTCAGCCCAGCTTTTCAGGTTTATGCCGTAAAGGGTTTCCGCCACCTCCTCCTCATAGTCGCGTATCTCCTGCAACTTGTCCTTTATGCTGCTGTTGTACTCGTTTATCTTGCTCTTCGAGGTGTTTCTCTTCGCCCACTCCTTGTCCCGCTGGTAATACAGTTCCCTCAGCTCGGCGTACTTCTGCGCGAGGTTCACCTGCATCTGGCTTGTGTACGTGTGACCGTCCGCGCTGATGCTCTCCAAAAGGGCTTTCTCCTTTTCAAGGCTCTCTATGCGCTCCGTGTCGTTGCGCTTGGTGTAGGCTTTCGCACGCGCTATCTCCTTGTTCAGGGCGCGAATGCTTATAAGGTCGGCACGCTCCTTGTTAAGCTCTATCCGCCCCACGCTCCGCGAGTAGCTGTTGCCCAAGGTGTACTTCGTGCTGTTGTCGAATGCAGACAGGTAGGCTTCAATCCGCTCCACCCTCCTTCGGCTCGCCTCTATCCTGCGCTCCAGCCGGGCGTTGCGCTGCTCCGTGGCGGTGGTCATTATGCTGGCAACGGCGGAAAGCGCGGCCACCGCCCCGCCAAGCACACCGCCGCTCTGGAAGCCCTGTATCACGCCGCTTATGCCGCTTACCACAGTTCCGGTCATCTGCATCGCCTCCGCCATGCTCTCATTGCCCTGTGCGCTGAAAAGACGCTCAAAGCTCGATATCAGCTCGCCTACATAGCCGTTCACCACAAGCACGCTGTCGCCCAAGTTCTTCAGGGCTTTCGTCTTCTCGTCCTTTGTCGCTTTCTTGCTGAAAAGCGCCCCTAAACTCTTGGATATTTGCCCGAAAGGGTTTTTCTTGTTAAAATACTCATCGGTCTTTTTTACCTGCTCGTTGAGTTGCTTCAAGTCGCTTGCGGATGCCTTGTACTGCCTTCCGTCCAGCCCTGTAAGCGTGAAACCGCCCTTGCCGTCGTCTTTCGCGCTGCTTATCAGAGCGTCAAGCTCGGCGCGTATGCTCTTTATGCCTTTCACGCCCAGATGCTCCCAGCTCCCGAACAGGCGGCGGTAAACGTCAGTGGCGCGGAAAGCCTCGCGATCCAGCTCCGTTATCTGCTTTTCAAGCCCCGACACTATCAGGGTCATCACCTCATCGGAAATCTCGCCCCTGTTGTTAGCGTCAAGCACCTCCTGTATCCTCTCCTTCAGCCGACGTATCTTGTCCTCGGTGGTCATCAGGGATTTCTGCGCCTCCGCAGCCTCCGTAAGCCACTCGCGCCCTGTGGCGCGTATCTGCTTTTTCAGCTCCTTGTACAGTTCCAAAAGCCCCTTATCCTTGCCGAAGAAGTTTTCAGCCTCCTTGTCGCCCATGTCAAGGCGCAATGGTGCGGTGATGCCCTTTTCCCGCATCTTGCCCTCCAAATGCTCCTGCAACTTGCGGGCTTCCTCGTCCCACACCTCGTAGTTCCCGAACGCCATGCGGGCGATGCCGCCGTCCCCGGTGGTCTTTTTCAGGCTCTTGTACAAGTCCCACCGCGAACTGAAGTCCTCAAGCCACGCCTGTATCTGCGAGTACGCCTCATCGGCGGCTTTCTTCAAGGTTTCCTCCCTAAGCCCGAACTCTATCTTGTCTATCTCAAACCTGAACGTGCGCCTGTCTTTGCTTGCGCCTTTCATGCTGTTTTTCAGACGCTCCAAAAGGCGCACATAACTGTCCTTGTCAAGACCGCCGTCCCTGAACCATTTCGCAAAGGGGCTTTTGCGCATCTCGCCGAGAGCGGCTGCACCGCCCATGCTCTCCGACAGCTTCTGCCACTCTCCGTAAGCCTCACGCAGCTCGTTAAGCTCCGAACGCGCATTCTGCAACGCCGTGTCGGTCTTGGGGGTGCGCGGTCTGTCGTTTTTATTCTCCTCGCCCCAGCCCAAAGCCGCCAAGCCCTTGCGCCCCGCGTTCGCCTTTTCAACAGCCTTATTGTAAAGGTCAACGGCATCCCTGACCTTGGCGGAGGCAGCCCCCGCAACCTTCTTTATGGTCTTGCCGTCAGTCGGCACGCCCAAACGGCGCAGAACGCCCTGCGCCGCCTTGACCTCCTCAACGGCCGCATCATACGCGTCTTTCGCGCCCTTGCGCTTTTCAGCCAAGGTGTTTCCCTTCAAAGCCTCGTCATACTTGCCGCCGAATGCCTCCGATATGTACTTGTCAAGGTCAGACACCACGTCCTCCGCGCCGCTGAACTTGCCTTTCACATGGACGTAAACGTTTTTCTTTATGAACACGTCCCTCACCTCGCGCCTCACGCGCTCATCCAATACCTTGTTCTGGTCAAGGAAGTCCTCAAGACTGCGCTGCACAGCCATATTCCACGCCTTAGTGCCTTTCTTGTAACCATGCTGGGCAAGGGATTGCGTAAATTCGTCCGCCAATTTTGCGGCGGCGTTTTTTAGTTGGGTTCTGCGCTCCAACACCTCTATACCCACATTGGAAACTTGAAGGGGCGCTTCTTTCCCGAAAGTTTGCATCATATCCGTGCTGCCCTCCGTGTACAGCAGCGAAATCTGACCCGCGATGTTATTGGCGCCAACGCCGTTCTCGCGCATCATCCTCAAAAACTCCGGATATTTCCCCTTCACCTTGTCAAGGGCGGCGGCGAGCTTGTCGTTGTCGGCGGCGTGTTCCCTGATTTGCTTGTCAAGTTTTTTCAAGGCATCGGCGTACTCGTCCGTGTAGTCCTTGACGTTCCAGTTGCCGGGCATCCAACTGCCGTTGTCATTGTCTATGTTGGCAAGCGCCTCGCCCATCGTTTTTTGAAGCCGCGCCGCATCCTGCGCGTCGTTTATCGCGTCGCGCAATTCCGTGAAACGCTCCGCAAGGCTCTTGACCTTGCCGTCCGCGCCCTTGCCGAATATCCTCTCCTGTATGCCGTCCGCACTTTCGGGAAAATAGTCCTTCAGCGTCTGAACCATTCTCTTTATGCCGTCCGTGAGTTCCGCGCTCCCGGCACTGCCGGTGTCAACGCCGCTCATGGCATCCGAAACCTCGCGCAGGTTCTTCGCCGCCTCCGCGCCCGCCTCGCCTATGCTTTCAAGGCTTTCACGCAAGGCGGCGGCACGCTCCTGTATGCGCCCGATTATGGAGAACACCGCAGTCAGCACAACCATCCACCCCGCCTGTACCGCCATGCCGCGCAAAAAAGAGCCGGCACGCTGCACCATGACACCGACACCTGCCCATGCCTTCTGTATCTTGCTCGCGTTCTGCCAGTTGGAAAGCGTAACGCCGTCTATTTTGTACATGGTCTGCAAGGCGCGTATCTCCGCGTCATTCACCTGCTTCGTCATTATTAGGTACTTCGCCTTTGAGGCGGTGAGAAGGCGCTGCTCCTTCAGCTGCCCCAAGTACACGCCCGCGCCCGCAACGTTCTCCGCAGTGGCAGCGGCACCGGCGGCACCGGCAGCAGGACTTGCGGTTCTCGCCTTTGCCAAAGCCCCCATGAGGTTAGCGTCAACGGCACGCGCCGCCAAAAGCGCGTACATCCTGTACGATTTCAATCCGACAACAGCACCGCTTATCGTCCATGCCATTGTCCGCCAATGGGATGTCATGTCCGTAAGGATGTCCGCAATGCCCTTCATCACGTCCCCGATGCCGCTCTGCGCCACGCTCCCGAAAGCCACGTCTATCGCGTCCCCGAGGTTCTTCCATTTCGAGCGGAGGCTCTCGCTCATCGCCTCCTGCGTGTTGTAGAACTGACCGCCGGCATCCGTCATCTCCTTAAAGGCTTTTTTCACGTCCTCAAAGCTCACCTGCTTCCTGCTCACGCGGTCGTATATCTCCGATGCGCTCACAAGCCGCCCCTCCTGTTGCGAGTACTGCTTGGAAAGCATATCGATTATGGGCAGGTTCGCCTCCGTCAGCTGCCTAAGTTCCGTGCCGGCAAGCACGTGCTTCGCCTTTATCTGACCGTAGGCGAGGATTATCCTGTCCATGCTCACGCCCACGCCCGCGCTTATGTCGGCAATGCGCCGCAGGGTGTCGTAAAGGTCGCTGTACTGTATGTTGTAAGCCGTGAGCATCTTCGCGCTCTGGTTAAGCTGCATCACCCCGAAAGGGCTTTTCACAGCCAGCGTCTGCACCTTGTCAAATATGCTTTGCGCCTTGCCGGTGTCCTTCAGTATCGCACCCATCGCTATGCGCTGGTTCTCAAGCTCGCCGCCCACGTTCACTATGCGCCGCGCCAGGTCCTGGAAGAAGTAAACCTGCCCCAGCTGCGCCAGCTCGTTGCGGAGGCTTCCCACGAAGCCCACGGTGCGCTGTGCCGCGCTTGCAGTCCTCCCGAGCGCGGAGGCGTTGCGCTCCGCCGCGCCCGCAGCCCCGGCATGAGCCGCCGCAAGCCGCTGCAAGGACGCGGAGGCACGGTCTGCCGCAGCCTTGGCGCGGGCGTTAGCCAACGCCACCTTTGCCTCGCTCTCGGCTTGTATCGCCGTAGCCCTCTGGGCGCGGAGCTGCCCCGCCGTGAGGCTGCCCAACGCCTTGCCGTCGGAAGTCCTCACGTCTATCGTGAACTTCTCGCCCGAAAGTGCCTTGCGCACATCGGCGGCAAGTTTCGACCTGTCTATCTTTATGTCAAGGGCGGGCAGCTCCTTCTTAAGACCCGCAATGACCTTGGAGCGTATCTCCTTCAGCTGCTTGTCCGTCTTGTCCTGCAATAAGATGTCAAAATACAGATTGCCGAGATTTGCCATTCATTTTCAACTTTCAATGTTCAACCTTCCATTTCGACGCGTCGAACGCCACACTCGCGTCCCCGCCGTCGCCGTACTTCCTCCTCCATTTCTCCGCAGCCTCCTCAAGCTCCTTGCGCTCCGGGCTTGCGAAACCGTCCTTCCTGTCCTTGGAGCGGCGGAAATTCGACACCGCCACGTCGCAAGCCATAAGCTCCACCTGCGCCACGCTCATGCTCATTATGTAATACAGGGGGGGCGTTACGGCTATGCCGAAAACCCTCATCGGCTCGGCGAGCCAAGGGGTGCGCTTGGCTAACTCCCAGAGGCTTCCCCATACCGTCCGCGAAGGATAGTCTCCGCCTCCTTCCTCGTCATCTGCATCACGGTGTCCTTCATCGCGGTCAGATATATGGTAGCGGTCAAGTATGTCTCGAGCGGTACTTTTTTTTTACTCAGCTCTATCAGCGGCAGAAGCTCCGCCTCGCTGTACTGCCTCACATAGAAGTACCACCGCCACAAAGCCCACCACCACAGGCGTATGCCCCAGTAGCCGTTAAGGCGTATCGCGGCGGCGCACTTGCACGCCACGCTACGCTCGTCCCTGCTCCCCACCATGACTTCCGACAGCTTGCGTATCGCGAAATACCCCAGCCAGCGAACCCTCACGCGCCTCCCGCGAAGCTCCGCGAAGTCCGCGCCGTTCCTTATCACAGAGTCCAGTTCCTTCTCCGCCGCAGCATCGGGCTGCGTAACCTTTTTCTTCATGCCTTTCCTCTTTTTGCGCCGTCCCTGACAAACGAAAAAAAAAAACTGCGGCGCACGCGGACTTCCCGCGCCCGCCGCAGCCCTGTCAGAGGTAGACGTTGGTTTGTTTCCCTATTGTTCCTTTACGCGCCCCCGAAGTCATTCCGAAGGCACCATTATGTAGAAGTTCGCGCCCGAAGCGTCCGCAAGGGGCGTTATCTTCACGTTGAAATACGCGGGCTTGTTCTGCTCGCACACGAACGAGGAGTAGCCCTCGATGTTCGGCAGGAATATCGCGCTGTCCTTAGCCTCGCTCGTCATGAAGAGACCGCCGGCGAGCTTCTTCGGCTCCGTGGTGTAGCCGTCCCCCTTGTAGGTCTTGCCGTCCACCGAGTTCGTCATGGCAACCTGCGCCGAAGTCTTCTTGTCCATGAGGACGGAAGCCACCGCGTCGGCGACGCTCGCCACTTGGAAGGTGATGTCGCTGTCCCCAGCCTCCGCGACGCTCGTCCATTCCGCCCCGGTGGTGAGCTTTGTCTTCGTTATGCTCGCCTCGCCGGTGTTGAACGTTACGCCGTCCGAAAGCACTGGAAACTCCATGTCGAACTTCGCGAGTTCCGCAAGACCCGCGTTCACAGTGCTGATGTAATACACGTTCTTCATAGAGTTGAACAGAACGCGCAGGGTGTCAAGCCCCGTAGTTGTAGTTATTGCAGCCATTTTCTTTCTTTTTTAATGTCATTTCCTTATTGTCAGAGCCACCTGCAAAGAGGCGGCGTGGAAGCCGAGAGTGTCAGCCCCCGAATAGAGCATCCTCGCGTCCTGCGCCACGTAAAGCCCGCACGAGAGCGGGAAAAGCCCCGCGCACCGCCTCACGAGCGCACCGAGAGCCGGAGTGTCCTCAATGCCGCCCTGCCTGTCCCTCGCAAAGAGGGACACAAGGAGGCGCGAACTCTGGTAAGTGTCCCCGCCGTCGGTTATCCCGCCGCCGAGACTTGCCACCGCAAAGGCGTTCCTCGCCCTTTCCACCGCTGCGGGACGGCTGCCCGCGTAAACCTCCACGCCGAGAGCGTCCTTCAGTCTCGCGCAGACATCCGCAAGTATGCCGTCATAGTTGAACTCCGTATTCATGCCCTTTTGTCATTCTGTCATACCAAACCGCCTTTCCCAAGCGCTTTGCGCAGACGCTCCTCCGCCACCGCGAAAGAGCCGGCAAGCACCTCAAAGTCCTTCTTGAACTCAAGCCATTCCGAATACTCCGTGCCAGTCGCCATCCTGAACGCGATGCCTTTCGAGGAAAGCCCCGCAGCCTCCGCGACCGTCATCAAGCCAAGAGCCATGCCGTAAGGGGTGGCTATGTCAGCCGTGCCTGTGCGCCTCTGCCTTCTCCGCCCCGAATAGTCAGGGTCAAGCGTGTCCGTCTCGCCCTTGCCGAGTTTCGGACGGAGCGGGGAGGGGAGGCTTTCGCCTGTGCTTTTAACCGCCGTAAGCCTTCCGCCGACCGCCACGCCAGCCGTGTAGCCGGTCTGGGTGTTGCCGCTCCAGCTGCTCCACCCCTTGCGGAGACTGTAAGCGTCGGCGAGCATCATGTCCGCAAAGGCGGACATCCTGCCCTCCAAAGCCTTGAGTATAAGCCCACGTGCCTTGGCGATGCCCTCGTCAAACAGTTTTCCGTTGTCTTTGCCCATGTCAGTTATGTCCCATGTTGAAGTAAACGGTGGTGCCGAGGTTGCCCGCGTAAGCGTCGCTCACCATGCAGCCCTTCCACTCGCCCTGCCTGTCCGTAACGTCAATGAGGTCTCCGGGGAGTATTCCCCCCACCGTCCCCGGAAGGGACAGCGAGTAGTCGCCCTTTATCACCCCCGATGTGCGGAACGTGCGGAGGCTCGTGTTCGTCTGCTTGCGGCATTCACCCTCATACAACACTTTGGCTTCGCCGCTCTCGAAAGAGGTTGCGCCCTCCATGCGGTATATCCTGCAACTGTGCGGAAACCTCGGATTGCTTATGCCCATGTCAGAAGGTTTTTATCACGAAACGGCTGCGGCTCCCGCCCTCCTCGCCCCACTTGGCATAGAGGTCGTTTGCCATTTGGCGCAGCAGCCGCTTGTCATACGCGCTCGTCTGCCAGCCGCCCTCCTTGTGCTTCCAGCCCGCGTCCGCGTCCTCCGTGTCGTTCTTCGCGCTCGGGGTGCCGGCGCACCACATATACAGGTCGGCGGTGCAAAGCTCGCGCTCCTTCTCGCGCAATGCTGCGGCGGGAACGCCGAAGTCAAGCCCCCGCCGCAGCATTATGCTCGCAAGCGCACCGTCGGGGACTTCGTAAGAGACCATGCCCCTAAGGTAAGCCTCTATCGTAAGCCCCGCGACATCCCCGCATACACAGCCGTCCATGATGCCGTACCGTATTGTCCGCCTTACGCCGTAACGACGCTGCGGAACATATAGTTAGGTTTGTCAGGCACGCAAATCTGCGCAGCCTCGCTCTCTATGTATAGGGAGTGGGTGCGCGGCTCCGCGTACTGCGAAAGTTTCAGGCGGTTGCCCTCAAAGCCCGCCACCTTGTCATCATCATAGCCGAGGGTGATAGGCTCGACACCCTGAATGTCGCCCAAGCCGCCCTCGGGGACAAACGCCACGGTCTTGCCGTCAAACGCCTCTATGCGCTCGGTTACAAGGTCGGGGTTGCCGTCGCTGTCAGTGCCGGGCTTGTCGATGAACGCGTATGTGTCGCGTATCACGATGCTGTCAACGCGGATTATCTTGCGTATCGCCTCCTTAACCGCGTCGTCGTCCGCGTTCTTCGCAAGCGAGGTGGCGATGGCATCGCTCGCCGCGCCCGGGTAAAGGCGGAGACCGACAGCCTTCTGCACCTTGCTGTGCCCTGTCATGTCGTCCCACAGGTCTTGGCTCATCTCCATGCGGAGCGCGCCGGTGTAATGACCGTCCCTGCGAATCCACTTCACCCTCTTCCTCAGGTAGTCAAGCGGGTCTGAAGCCGTTCCCTCCGTGGTGTGGTCTGCGTCAGTCCACCAGCGCGAGGTGCCGCTTACGGTGTCGGTGTTCGCCGAAGGCACGCCGAACTTTATGGTAATGCCGTGAAGACCGCGCGGATTGTTCGGGGTGTCTATCACGAACTCGTGCTTGCTCACTATCTGGTTGCGCTGGTAGGCGAGCGCGTTGTAGAACGAGGCTATCAGCCCGTCCGTGCTTTCGTCAAGCAGCGAAAGGAAAGCGTCCCTCATGCTCTTGTCCATCGCGTCAAGACCGTACCGCTCGATAAGCTGGAGCTTCTCAAGTACCACGCGCCTGTCAAGGCGGTAGAACTTCTTCTGCGTGGGGATGTTCCCGGTTACGCCTTTCAGGTCGCTCAGCGCCGCGAGGTAGCCGGGGCTGTCAACGTCAACGTATGCCGGGAGGGTCTTCGCGCCCGCCGATGCCACAAGCTGCTGGAATGTGTAGCTTATGGAGGTGGGGGCGAACACAAAGTCCGGCACAGTGTCATAATCATACTTCTCGTTGTACCTGTCAATGAAATGCTGCCAGTTCTCGCCGCCGAGGGCGGCGGAGAACAGCTCGCCGTATGTGTTGCTGTCCAATCTGTTCATTTTCCGAAGAATTTCCTCACTCCACGAATGTTATCATGGGGGTGAGAGTGTTCAACTTGAGTTTCGCGAGCGTGTCCGCCTTTATCATCTTCGCGTCCAGCTTGCCGTGGAATACCACGGTGCCAGTCCCCTTGTCCGAAGACCCGTTCATGTGGATGTCGCTCTGCAAATAGCCGTTGATGCCCAAGGCTGCAACCTCCGAGGCATCCTTGCACGCCTGTATGGCGGCATCGTCGTATGGGGTTATCACCCCGCCCGACAGCTTCACGGCAGTCCCTGCGGGGACAACGCCCTTGCCGCCGGTCAGAAAGGCGGTCGCAGTGCCAAGCACGCCCCCGCCGTTGTATGTCTCCTGAACTTCAAGCCACACGCGACGAGCGTGTGATAGGCTTACCGCCCCGGAGGCGAATGTGTTTCCTTGTCCGTACATAATTCTTTTCTTTTAGTTTCTCTTTGCCCAACTCTCCCTTTTCGCCTTGCGCGAGAAGAAGTCATCGATGTCCTTCGACCCTCCGCCTCCGCCCCCGCCGGCGTTGAACCTCGGGGCAGTCCCATGCCCCCTGCAAGCGGTGTACTCCGCATCGTAGGCGGAAAGAAGGCTCTCCGCAATCTTTGCGGCATCCGTCTCCTCGCCGAAGTCGGCGGAGTCAAGAACCTTGCCCAGAACATATTCGTCAGACGCGCCCTTGCCGCGCATCGCCTCCCTCACGCCCTTCTCAAGCGAAAGGCGGGATTCCCTCCTGTCTGCCTCGGCAAGTTTCGCCTCCATGCCCTCAACGCGCTTCTGCCATTCGGCAAGCGCACCGAGGGCTTTCTTCAAGTCGCCCTCACCGTCGCCGTCCGGGTCGGGCTTCCAGTTCTTCTTGAAGTCCTCAACGGCTGAAGCGACATCGTGGCGGAAATTGCCCGCAATGGACTTCAGCACAGCCGCGTGCCTGGTGAAATAGGCATCGTCGGGGTCTTTCCCCTCCTCCGGCATATTGTTGTCCACATAGTCCGCCAATGTCCTGTCGGAAAGCCCGGTGTCTCCGGCACTCTCCTTGATTCTCTGCAATATCTCCTCTTTATCCATAACTGTATCGCGGAAAACGGAGGGGATTGCGGTCTTTCCGCCGTCCCCGTCCGAAAACTCCCTTTCATGCAACTCCAAAGGTAAGATATTTATAAATATCCACAAAACAAATATGCATTTTTTTGATAAAATATTTGTATTTGAAATTATTTTACTATCTTTGAACATGTTACAAGATGCACTCTTTGTAAAAATGCCGGAAATTAAAGAGAAAATAATCGAATATTCCGTTTTCGACGAAATGCGCGAAAAGGCTTACGCCGAAAACTCCGCCCTTTTTATATCGCCGCAGAAAGGCGGGCAGGAGAACATTCTTGCCTGTCCCGCCGACATAGTGATTGGCGGAGGCTCAAGGGGCGGCGGCAAAACAGCCGCGCTCCTCTTGGAGGCTCTCTACGACATCTACGAGCCGAAATTCCGCGCCCTCATACTGAGAAAGGAGATAGACGACCTCTCCGACCTCATCGACACATCCCCCATGTTCTACTCGCAGTTCGGAGAGTACAACCGCTCGAAGTCCGACATGAGGTGGAACTTCACGTCAGGAGGCTTCCTCAAGTTCTCATACCATTCGGGGAACATAGAGGACTTCAAAATCCGCTTTCAGGGGAAGCAGTACGCATACATAGGCATCGACGAGATAACCCACATGGAATACGCCAAGTTCAAGTACCTCATCACCTGCAACCGAAACGCCTTCGGGCTGAAGAACCGCATCATCGGCACCTGCAACCCCGACCCCGACTCGTGGGTGGCGAAGTTCATAGCATGGTGGGTGGGCGAGGACGGCTACCCAATAAAAGAGCGCAACGCCGTGATAAGATACTGCTTCATGGACGGAGACGACGTGGGGACGGTCATTTGGGGAGACACCCGCGAGGAGGTGTACGCCAACGCAAAGGAAACGATTGACGCATACTGGAGACCGGAATACGCCAAGTACGGACAGCCGCAGGACTTGTTCGTCAAATCCGTGGCGTTCGTCGAGGCGAGGCTTGACGAGAACGAGATACTGATGAAGTCAGACCCCACGTACCTCGCCAACCTCGTCAACCAGACCGAGGAGCAGCGCGAGAGGGACCTGGGCGGGAACTGGAAGTTCAAGACGGCGGGCGACGACATGATAAAGATACCCGACATGGAACGCTTCTTCTCCGCCCCCGCGCAAATCGGGGACGGCATAAGCCGCGCCTCGTGCGACGCAGCGTTCGAGGGGGGCGACAACCTCACCCTGTGGCACTTCATCGGAGACCACATCGCCGACGTGTGCGCCTTCCGCCTCAACGCAAAGGACGCGGTGTCAGCCGTGAAGGCGAAGCTCGCCGAATGGGGCGTGGCGGAGGAGAGGTTCACATACGACCTCAACGGGCTGGGGCAGGTGTTCAAGGGCTTCTTCCCCCACGCCGTGCCGTTCCTCAACAACGCGGCGGTCAGACCGGAGTTCAGGAATATATACGGAAACCTCAAATCACAGGCGGCGTACCTGTTCGCGAAAAAGCTCATCGACGGAGGGTTTTCGATAGCCCCCGACCTCCTCACAAGGAAGTTCTCGGGAAAGGGCTACACAAACACCGCGCTGCGCGACATACTCATGAGGGAGAGGAAGGCGATAAGGAAAAACGACAAGGCTTGCGACAAGGGATGGTGCATAATTAAGAAGTCCGAAATGAAAAGGATTGTGGGGCATTCGCCCGACTTCATAGAGGGGCTGATGATGATAATGATATTCAGCATCACCCGCACGCAAAGGAGAATTAAAGGATTAGGATTGCTATGATACAGACAGATGTTTTCGCGAAACGCCCCTTCGGGCGCATAACCTCCGCACGGTACATGAGGGGGGCGGTGGTCTCCGACCTCAACACCGCCTCATGCCCGGCGGAGGCGCAGCAGTGGCAGGTCGTGCCGCAGTCGGACTTCCTGCGCGAGTTCTACCCTTGGGGACACAAAATCAACTCCGAGGTTTTCTACCCCGACAGGATAAGGTTCACCGAGGACGAGCGGGGCAACAAGAAATTCTATAAGCAGCGCATATCAAGGGTGGCTATGCCGTTCCAGATGATTATAACGGCGCAGCAGCTCGTGCATCTGTGCGGAAACCCGGTGCAGTTCGAGCTTACCGACACAAAGGAGGACGGCGCGAACTCCGAGCTGTTCCTGCTCATGCAGAAGGGGTGGCTCGAAAAGAACATGGAGGTCAGGTTCTACGAGTTCGCCCGCTCCTGCAAGATTACCGGGGACGGAGCGATTGTGTTCTACCTCCTTGACGGGAAACTGTACACGCGCACGCTGTCGTTCCTCGAAGGGGACACGCTGTATCCGCACTACAACCCGATAACAGGAAGGCTCGACACTTTCGCACGAAGATACTTCACTTATTCAGGAAGGAAAAGGACGGAATGGGTGGAAGTCTGGGACGACAAGTATATGTACACGTACAGAAAGGCTTCCGGCGGGACGGCAGGGGCAACGTACTTCACCGCGCCCCCCGCGCTGTCGGGGCTGGACGGCTACGAACTGGCGGAAAAGCCAGTGGAACACGGATTCGAGACCGTGCCTATCGCATACCACAGGGACGCGCACGGACCATGCTGGACATTCGCGCAGGACAGCATCGACAACTACGAGCTGGCAATCTCGCAACTCACGCAAAACAACATGGCATACGCCTTCCCCATAATGGTGCTTAAAGGCGATGATGTTGACATACAAGGAGATATGTACGGTGCGGTGAAAGCCATATCAATGGGGAAGGACGATGATGCCTCATACCTCAACCGCCCGGATGTGTCAAACGCGTTCAGCCTACAGCTGGAAGCACTGCTGAAGATGATTTTCCTCGGCTCGTTCACGGTCATTCCGCCGGAAGTGAAGTCGGGAGACCTCCCCGGAGTGGCGATAAAGCTGATTTACTCGCCGTCCCTCGAAAGGGCGATGCTCGACGCAAAGGACTACAAGACACCCCTCAACGACATAATGAGGCTGTTCCTCTACGGCTACGGAGTGGAAACAAAAATGGTCTCGCGCTTCTACAACTTCTGGGTTTACCCCTCCATAAGCCCCTACATACACCAGAACACGGCGGAGATTGTCAACAACACCGTGCAGTCGGTAAATTCGGGCGTGCTGTCAAGGCACACCGGCTCCGAAATCATGAAGAACGCCGGTTACGGACGGAACTACGAGTGGGACAGGCTCATAAAGGAGAAAAAAGAGGAGGAGACCGCCGACCTGCTCTATAACCTCAACAGCCAAGAACAATGAGCGCACAGGACAAAAAGCCTTTCACGCGGGAGCAGCAGCGCAAGGCGAAAGAGTACGTGGCGCAGAGGAGGGACACGGCGAATGCGGCGGAGAAAGCCGTGTACGCCGCCGCGCTCGCCGCCATAAGGAGGCTGATACACCGCATTTTCATGATGAAGATGCCGTTCTCGGTTCTCCTTACCGCCGCGCTCAAATCGCCGGAGCCGCTGAACGCCGATGCGCCGGAATGCGCGAAACTCGCCGAAACAGCACACAAGGTGCTGCTGGCGGCTGCTGCGGGGAAAAGGGAGGGCGCGGAAAAGGACACCTGCGAGGAAATGGCGGAGGAGGAGTGGGAGGAAGCAAGGGAGGCGGCGGAGGCATACGCCGAAAAGCTCGCACGAGAGGCGGAAATCACAGCACTCTGGGCGATACTCAACGGAAAGACGGAAAACGAGGCGGTAAAGGAGTGGAAAAAGGCGGAGAAACGCTCTTTCCCGACGGCAGCCATAGCCAAGGACATAAAGGAAATCACGAGGCTTGGCAAAAGGTGGGGGCAGCACAGGCGCAACACCCCGAAGGGCGCGATGACAAGTGCCGCAAGGGGGCTGGCGGAAATGACATCATACCTGTCATCACTCGTATGGATGCAGTTCCTGTACCGCACGGCGGGGACAGAGACATTCTACGTCATGCGCGGAAGCTCATACCCCTGCAACATCTGCCAGGAGCAGGTGGGGCTGCACACGGACACGGAATCGCTGCCACCATACCACAAACGATGCTGCTGCATAGCGATACCTGTTACGGAATAAGGAAAATAGGACAAATACATTAAAACACAGAAAAATGGGAAATTTCAGTTTTTCAGACCCTTTCGGGGCAAAAAGAATCAGCATGTTAAAAAACGCCCTCATCGCAAAGGACGAGAGAATACTTGAACTCGAAAAGGAGCTTTCATGGGCGCGTTCGCAGAACGCCGCGCTTGAAAAACAGCTCAAGAACGCCCTCAAAGGCGTAAAAACGCAAGAAAAGCCCGCCGCGCAGGGGCAAAAGGTAAAGCCAAAGGCGCAGCCCAAGCAAAAGGGCGCGGAGCGGAAGCAGAAAACCGTCCAAAAGGCTCAATGAGGTCATACGGATTAGCCTCACGGGGGGTTTGTTCCTCGGAGACTGCTGAAGCCACAGCATACCACATACAAAAAGGTGCGCCTATCTGACGCACCTTTTTCTTTACAGAGACTTTTCCAATGGTCAGTCAGAGACAAATACCTGTCGCTAAGATTTTCATATTGAGGGTTGTGTATCTGCGGCGAAAAAATAATCCACTCTCCGCCATTTTTAAGCCTCACCACACCATACTAGCTTTTCCGCCGCAAACGCATCTTCACCACATCCCTTAGTGTCATTGACGCACCTTTTTCAAATAACCTTCAATCTCCGCCGCGTCAAAGCAGATGTAGTGCGGCAGCACGCCGGAGGCGCAAAGGCTGTAAACATCGCGCTCCGAAACGCCGAAAAGCTCCGCGACCTCCACTGCGGTAAGCACACCCCTGCAATCACTCATCGTGCGCCCCCTTCCCCCAGTTCGGCGGCGACCTCCGCAGCCGTCCGCACCTCCTCCAAGGCGCGTGCGTCATCCTCCTCGCCCGCAGTCCCCTCACGCCCCATGTTGCGAGCGTTAAGCCGCGACACTGCGTCAGCGACATCCCCCAGAAAATCCGGGTCGGGGTACAACATGTTTGACACGATATAGTGCAGGGCGACCACAGAATGCGCGTAAGCGTCCATGCGCGTGTCGGCGGCAGCCTCACGCAGGAACGTGTACATCATGTTGTCCTCCGCGAACTCCTCACACCAGTTCCCCGCCGCATTCGACACGCGGGCGCAGAGCCTTCCGCCGCGCCCAGCCGCGAAAACCACCCTGAAGCTGCCGTAGCTCCTCTCAAGGCGCACACCAGCACCCTTGCCTTCATTCTTTCCCATAGCCATTATTATTTACAGGATTAGTACAATTCATGCATAAAAATCACGGAAGCACGCTTTCAGCGTCCCTTTTGACACCCTTCCTGCCCTCGTCATAGTCGCGCAGCGCGTCAATGCACCTGTCAACGTCAAACCAGTAGCAGCCGCGCCCCTCCGTGTAAGCCCCGTCAAACACGCCCTTGCTCATGAGCTTCTCCATTTTGGAGACCCCGACGGCAAGATACCTCGCAAGCGCGACAGTGCCCTTCGCCAGCCTCCTGCCGTCCTTGACTACAATGCCCGCCCTTGCTCCCGACTTCGCCGTCCAAGTGGCGTACCGCCTCATCTTCTCCGCCTTCCGCAGCTCCGCCGCAGCGTCATCCGGCTTCACCGCCCCCGACTTCTCCGCAGCCTCAATCCTCGCAGCCTCGCGCTCGTACTCCATGGCGATTCGCCGCCTTTCGGTAGCCGCACGCTCCGCAGCCTCCCTGCGCAGCGCCCTGACAGCCTCCGCGCCGTAAACTCCGACAGCCATTCCGTCAGACTTGCGGCGCATCTCCCAGCCCGAAGCCTCAAGCACGCGCGAGAACTCGCGCTCATCCTCTATCTGCCGCTTGCCGTTGAAGCACCACCGCCTGTACGAGGCGTAGAGGTCGCGCCTGTTCAGCCACGCCGGCTCTATGTCGACCGCCGCCCCCGAGGCGTTCATGTAGCCCTTTGCGAACATGAACGCCGTAACCGTGTTCCCCGTGCTGGCGTACTCCTCCATGACGCGCTCCGCCACGGCGGAGTAAGGTAGCCTGCACCCGCCCTCAACGAACTTCCTGCGACCCTCCATAACCCAGTTGAAGATGCCGGGGTACTCGTCCCGCAGCTCCGCCGCAAGGTGCGTGTTCTGACGCTCCTTCGGTATCTCGACGTAAAAGGGGATGACGCAAAGCCGCCGCCTCATGCCCCACGAGTCATCGACGAGCTTGGGGAGCCTGTTGGTGTTCGCCATCATGAGCGGTATGTTGTAAGCCGTGAAGTTGTCGCCGTAGTTCACACGCGCCTCCACAGGCTCGCCGCTTATCAGCCCCTTTATGGCATCGCTGCCGCGACCGAAGCACACGGTGTCTATCTCGCTGCAATAGTTCAGCCGCTTGCCGTTCATGAACGCTATGTTCTTCTTGCGCTCCCCCACGTCCATGAGGGCGGAGAGGGCGAAGTTCGATATGTTCTCCCTGCCCAGAAGCCCCGAGACGGTCTCGTAAACAACGCTCTTGCCGTTGCTCCCCGCCCCGTACAGTATCATCAGCGTCTCTATCTTCGCCTCAGACCTGTCAACGAACACAGCCCCGAGGAACTGCTGGAGAAGCTCGCGCAGGGAGGGGTCGGGAAGCACCTGCTCCAGAAACTGTAGCCACACCGGAGCCTTCGCGAGAGGGTCGCACCTGTACCCGACCCCGCTGACCTGCACCCACTCCGCGCCGAAGTCATGCACAGCCCCGGTGGACGTGTCGCACACGCAGTTCGAGAAAACCATGAGCCTGTTGTCGGGACGAAGCTCCCTGCCCTCGACAACGCTCCTGCAAACCCTCGCGATGCCCTGCGTCTTGCCGTAAAACCCAAAAGGGACCCTGCATTCCCTCATAACGTCATAAACAAGGTTCGAGAAGTCAGACCACGACAAAGGGCTGTACACCCTCCCGTCAAAACAGTGGGGAACACCGTTGAACATTCCCAAACTGCTCTTCCTCAACGCATTGCGCAACAAATCCTGAACAGCGTCAACCTTCGCAAGACCCTCCATGTTCCTTTGGGCGTAGTCAAGCTCATCACCGCGCATCAGAGACAGCACCTCACGCAGAAGCAGCTCGTATTTCAATGTATCCATAACACTTCCCTTTGATTTACAACATCCTTAAATGCAAATATAACCAATCCCGAACATATAAAAAAAACCATGTTTGTTAATTTTAACCACCATGTACACTTTTTGACAAAGATGTTTTAGCAATATCCAAAACGTTGAAAAACAACCTGCTAAACACAAAAAACTCTATGCAAAAAAAATGAACAAACTTCTCAAAAAAATTCTCCTTTTCCCCCCAAAAAAATTCATTTTTCACCCTACCTTACTCTACACTAAATCCTAATAACATACATCTACTCTTTGACAGACAACAACTTAAATGTATGAAAAATACTATGAAGAAATTCTTAACGCCTCAAACGGAAAACAACGGACAAACACCTATACACCCCTCCCAAAACCATTGAAAATTACCAATATAACAATATTTAACCAATATTAAATTCTTATGAAGAAAAACACACAAGGGTTTGGATATACTTTCTAACGATATGAGAATTAAACACTTATACATAACAAAAAAAAACACACCATACACACAAAAAAAAAATAATAAAAATCTGGGGAAGGAACGAAACCGCCTTTGGAAATCATGCAGCGGGGGGGGGCGTACCCCTCCAACCCACCACGAGGGAGGATTTTATATTATATGTTATAATATAAAGTAAAATATAAATCATTGATTATCAATCATTTAGCGAGCAGGGAGGTAAAAATGTACTGTTTTGCATATTTTTTCGTCGTTTTCTTTTTTCATTTGCTTCAAATCCGCAATTTTGCATAAAATTTCAGCCTTTTCTTTGCCCGTTGCCACGTCGACAAGCGATGCGAGTTCGGAAATAATTCCCTCCTTAGTTGTGTACTGCTTATAATTATTACTTTTTTTGCATATTTCAAGCTCTTTCTTTCTGCTCTCTTTCTCCTTTTCTTTTGCATATTCTTCCATTTTTTTGCACTCTTGCTTTGCCAGCTCTTCAACGAGAACCTGGATGCCGGGAGCTTGTTTATGCAAGTTTATGCAAAAATTGTTCACAGCTGTAGAAGAAAGTGTGAGACACGCGGGGAACGCGATAACTGCCGCGTCTTGCTCGGAAAAATTGCACAGAGCTACAAGGTGTGCAAACGCCACGGCTTGCGGTGTGAGAAGATTATTGTTAATGCATTCTTGTACATACTTCGAGAACTTCATGGATAATTTATTTTTATGCAAACATAAGAATAATTTCGGACATTTTAAGCAAACGGTGTTTATTTTTATTATTGCATTGATAATCAACACAATACAGATATACAAAGATTAACAGAAGAAAGGTGTTTTTCTTGCATTAATTAACGCTTATTACTTGCTTTTTCTTTGTTAGTTAGTCCTTTTTTTTGTATCTTTGTATTGCGGTTAAGAAAGACCGCACCGCACGGGCGCGGAACGCCCGCAATGTTTTCAAAAATTTCTTACAATGACAACAAAAGAATTAGTTAAAGAGGAGACAAGCGCGGCAAGAATTAAGGAAGTTCAGGGCACGCGCGTTGCACAGGGTTTCACGGCAACGGCTGCACACGCCGCAACATTAGAAAGCCTTGGACGCGGAGACAACAAACCACGCGGCCTTTACGCCGCCGCATGCGCGGAGGCATACGCAAAAGCCGGGAAAATCTGGGAACGCGTGCAGCCTGAACTTCAACGCGGAATTTTCCTTCATTGTCTGAAGAAGACGGCAAACGCGGTAACCACGGACGCGGAAACGCGTACCAAACTTCAACGCGTAATGTCTTCAAAACTCGTGCAGCGCGAAACGCGCGGGTTCCGCGCAATCTGTACAGTTAACAAGGAACGCGGGGAACTTGTAAGGACGAAGGCAAACACTCTGGCAGGTTTCCGTTCCGCCGCCCTCAATGCACGCACGTTAATAGATAAACTCGAAGAATTGGAGGCGCAGCGCGAAACGCGCGTACAACGCATTACAGAGATTAGGGCATTCATTAACGCCGTGCGGGAACTTCCGCAGCCGGTAGTAGACACGCTTTTACAATATCCGCAAATGGAAATGCCATGCGGAAATTTCAAAATTAACGCAGAAGTTATTCGCAGGTTGCGGAAATAACGCACCAGACAACCAACAACGATTTTAAGCCCGGAATTTTGCCGGGCTTTTTTACGCCGTTTGCGGCACGCGCTTAACAGGCGTGGCAGGTTCGATTCCTGCGACGGCACAAAAGACATACAGGGGACGAGAAAAACCCCGCCATGCACGCACTTGCATCTGCAAGGCGTTACGGATAAGGTTTTGAGCTTTCGCAACCGCGAAAGCAACACAAGCAAAACTCCGTTATTCCCATTATTCATTTTTTGACATTCACGCGGCCGCTTTGACCGCGTGAACACCTGCACGCACGTTCGCAGGTGCAAGCCCCCGTTATGGTTGAGGGGGTGAAGGGCGTGCAGCGCGGAAGTACCAAAACCGCGTAAAAAAACACATAACGGCACATTTGCCGCGCAAGACGTTACAGGCGGAAACGCCCCCGAACTCCTTGCAGGCAAAAACGCCCCCGAACTTTTTCAGGGGCGGCGCGCCGTGAGAAGAGCTTTTGAACCCGCACCTAACAAGGCGGGCGAAATTCCTGCTTAGTGGAAAGAACGCGCCTACTCAGAGACGACAAGACAATAAAAGACAGAGTGCGCGAAAGGAAATTTTAAGAGACTTTGGCGCGGACGGACGCAAAAAGCCGCCCGCGTGCAACTATTGACCAAAAAACAAAATGAAATCATGGAGACATACAAGGCAATCACAAAGAAAAGAAACGGCGCGTACTCAATAACGCGCATGGATTACAGGGGGCTTGCAAGGCTCGTGAAATGCTACACGGACGCGGCAAAAAGCCCCTTTGACACGGTGGTACAGACGCTTGGAGTGAATTTCTCGCAAATTTCATCGCTGAAAATTTTGCAGGAACAAACTAATAGAGTAATTTTGCAGTACTAATTCTAAACAAACGGCGGTTAACCTCCGCCTGTGGTCATTGTAAGAAAGCCCCCGCACGTGTAACAGCGTGCGGGGGTACTTTTTTTTCAACCATTTTACAGACTATAAAAAAAAAGGACAATGAAAACAGTGAAAAAAGGACTTCCAGACACATTTTACGCCGTTGCGGCGGCTTCTGTAACGTTTTTCGTGTTAGGCGCGTGCCTGCAAGGCGCGTATGACGCAAACAGGCAAAGGAAAGAGGCGCAGAACTGCACGAGAATTGAGGAAGCGGCTGAAGCGAGGGCGGAAGCTGCTGAAAAAGTCGTGTCCCTTGTGGAGAATGACAACAGCGACTACTTCAACGACGTGCTTTCAGGCACTGACGAGTACGAGACGTATAGGAAACTTCACGCCTCTTGCGAATGACTTTCGCGGGGCGGTGTTTCACGCTTTCCCGCTTTTCGGCCCCCGAAAATTCCCTTTCAGTTTCCGCATTTCCGCTTTTGCGGTTTTGCGGAGGCGCAATTTCAAACCATTAAAGACAAAATTCACTATGAACTTTTTAGAAGCTGAAGTGTACTGCGGCACTGTAAAAAAATACGCGGAGGGAAACCTGAACGGAAAGTGGATGAAACTTTCAGACTACAAAAACGCGGAGGAGTTTCTTGACGCTTGCAGGGAACTGCACGCGGACGAAAAACACCCCGAACTCTTTTTTGAGGACTGGCAAAACATTCCCGCGCCGTTCATAAGCGAGACACGCATCGCGCCGTGTTTCTGGGACGTGATGAACGAACTTGACGAAAGCGAGCATGACGCTTTCGCGGAATGGGCGGAATACGCGCTGATAGAAGACGACACATACGGGGACAAAAACCTCGTTGAACTGTTCCGCGACAGCTATATGGGAAGATACGACACGGAGGAGGATTTTGCGGAAGAAATCGCGGACGAGACAATGGACATACCCGAAAATATCCGCTATTACTTCGATTACGGCGCATTCGCCCGCGACATTTTCATAAACGACTACGTGTTTGCGGACGGCTACGTGTTCGCACGCTGAAACCTTTCACGCCTCCGCGCATGAAAATGCGGAGGCACAAGAACAAATTTCAAACCAGGACAAACATGGAGAAAATTATTTATGCTGAAGTAAGTGTCGCAAACCGCGACTACAAGTTAATAATGAAGCCCTGCATGAAAGGGCATTTTCACGTACTCAACGACACCCACGTATTCGGAGTGCGGTCGTTGAAGGTGAGATGCGACGAGTATTTTGCCGCATACTGCAAAAACCACATTGAGGACGGCGTGGGGTTTGAAATAACCGGCAAATAAAAAACAACCGTTACATGAATGTAACAAGGCTGAAATATGACGGCGCGGAGAAACTCGCCGAAATTTGGTTATTGACACTTTAAACATACAAGAATATGAGAACAAAAAGACATTCAAAGACTGCATCACAGCAGTGCAGATATTATGAGGTGG
>ERZ1035037.30-NODE-30-length-56180-cov-9.270575_pt1 | contig 56180 bp, 93 predicted proteins | sample MGYA00520618_ERZ1035037 | MGnify/ENA primary metagenome ERZ1035037 (study PRJEB33766, sample SAMN09781741) | gut metagenome | biome: gut microbiome | host: Homo sapiens | place: Madagascar | study: EMG produced TPA metagenomics assembly of the PRJNA485056 data set...
TTATTATACTATATGTGCGTAATATTGTCAATGCTTATATGTGCGTTATTTTAAAATCTTTTCCAGCTCGTCCAACTTGGCTAATACCGTATCGCGGATAAATGCGCTGTTAGTCTTATCAAGTCCCAGCTTTTCTATTCTCTCCTTTGTCCCTTTGGGGAATACTATATTTAATCGGTAGTTGTTTTTCTCATAATTTCTGACCGCTTTTTGTCTAGCTGCTTTCTGCTCCTCTGTATATTCTGGCATTGTCTCGTCCTCCATTTCATTTTCCCATATTATAACATAAGTGCGTAATTTATTCAATAAATATGTGCGTAATAAATATTGCACAAAAACAACGCTTGTATATGTGCGTAAGTTTGTTTATTTTATCAATTGTATATGTGCGTAATACGGTGTATTATATAACCATAGAAACGAGATAACAAATCACTCACAGGAGGATATAGAAATGAAAGAAGCGGAAAGAAAGTTAATGGAAAAAGGTTACTACTTATCAAACCAGTTTGACGGGTTCGGAACAGTTCCAAACGAATACGAACTGACAGACAGAAACGGGAACACAGTAATTGACCACTTAACAGAATCTCAGGTCATTTCACTGGTGGAAATGTTATAAGGAGGATGCGAACATGAAGAAAATGATATTAGTAATCCTATTCGTGGCAGAACTTAGCAGCTGGGCTACTCGTTCTTATATGATTCGCTCAGCGGAACCGGATACAGCCTGCCGGATTACCTGGCAGGGTGAGACACACGAATACAAGTAGTCGAAACGCCTCCGGGCGTCTGTAGGAACTGCCCTACCTGCACCGATGAGACAGGGCACGAAAGGAGAAAAGAACCATGACAAATAGAGAGTTATCACAGGCAATTAGAAAAGACCTGAAAGAACATGGAATCACAAGTAAAGATGTATCTGTAAGGGTTCGCGATGCGCTATATGATACATCCGTCAATATTACTATTAAGAATCCTCTTGTTAGAGAAACGGACGTTGAAAGCATCATAAGAAAATATAGTAAAGTGGACTATGACCAGAGATCAATGGAAATCCTGGCAGGTTGCAACATATACGTGCATTGCGAATATGCTTATGGGATTTTTGACAATGTATCGGCTCCGCTTATCCCAATAGCCGAAAAGGTATTTAATAACGAAAAATACAACGGTCGGAAAATTGCGGAAAATGAAGAAGTAGAAATACACATGATAAAAATGAATGAAGTTGAAAGCCGTTTATATGAATTCAAGAAAAGCGACAAACACCACAGCGCAATCAATGGCTATATCATCCACAGCCCGAAAAGCCTTGCTATTGCAATGTGGCGCTTCAAAAATTTACATACAATCTACGCATAATCACCGCTGACAGCGTACCGGGGAGCATTGCCCCGGAGCGGTTTTACGTCCTAGCTCCCAGGGATAAGGGAAGAAAGGGAAAAAATGAAAAAATTTGAATTATTCATGGGATGTCTTGGAAACGGGATCACTGTATGTAACAAGGCGGTAAAAGGAAATGGAGACTACAAGATTATTGCGCATATCGCAAATTGCGGAAAAATTACATGGTATGCTAATTCCGCAGATATTCCGGGTGGCGCACTTTTAAGAATCGAGCATGACGCAGACGCAATGCGCGAAAACTGGGAAAAATGGCTTGACTCTATGCCGGAGTCTCAGCAATACGAAAAATTATTAGATTGCGTCCCAGTAAACGTAATGCTATATGCTATGGATTTAGGCGGAGGAATACAAAGAAAAATAAAATACTTAAAAAAAGTATGCTATGAAAAATCATATTTTTAACAAAAATCGAAAGGTGGCGTTAATATGTGGCGTGTAGATTGGTGCGGGAACTCTTCGGAGTTCTCGAGAATTTTTGAAACCGAAGAAGCAGCAGAAAAATTTTACAATTCTTTGATTTCTAGAAACAAGAAAATATATGGCATTTAGCCGGACGCGTTCCGGCTTTTAGTGCTTCCATAATAAACTATTTACAGACAGAAATATTAGTGTTATGATACAAGCGTATATATTCGATTTTAAGACGTTTTTACGCGTACTCAATAGAATTATGCTTTGCGTGATTACAAGCCAATACGGACAGGAATAGACGCGAACAGAGCTATTCTATACATCATACACCCGAACAGAATTGTCAGAAAAAGGACGCTAGAATGAACAATTTTCCCAGCGCCCAGATTTTTGACCTTTTTTATTTTGGGGTGACATCTTTTTTTGACGAAAAATTTCGGCTCAAAAATTTGTCCTAAAAACGCGCCCTAAAAACGCGCCGATTCTAGAATTTTTTTCAGAATTTTTTTACGCAACAGCTCCATATTTCCGAAATGCTTGAATGACCTGTGCTGGATCCGTAGCTGCGTAATGTGTATTAAGTGTCTTTGTGTTCCCGTTCTTATGTCCAAGATAAAATGCGACCAAGTCACGCGGACAACCACGGCGGACCATATTCGTTGCCGTAGTTTTACGGAATAGATGCGGATAGATTCGCCTGTCAAGGATTGACTTCTCTCCGATTGTACGAATCACATATTCCAGTCCACTCTTAGCAAGTCTGCTATGCTCTCCTTTTGTCGCCACGAATAATGCTGGATTATTGTCTTTTCTACTATCCAAATACTTTTTCAAATGATACTTTGCTACATCGTCCAAACACACAGTTCTGTATGCGCGTGTTTTCTGCCCGTAAATGAGGATTTCTCCCTTTTGCCAGTCAATGTCCTGTCTATTGATTGGAACGCACTCAGAAACACGAATAGCAGTGCTACGGAAGAATTCTAATACAGCTCTATCTCTCAAATGCTCACGGTATTCCTTGAAATTAGTTACTCCGTTCACCTCGGTCCTACATGCATCACGCAAAGCTTCCATTTCCCAATCGGCAAGAAATTCAATTGGCTTTTCAATTTCAGCAAATGGTTCTACTCCGTCTACTGGATTTTCATTTATCATCTTCTGCTTTCGCATCCAAGTGAAGAATGCTGACAGGTTACGTCTTTCGTTATTCACGGTTGATGCAATGTTTCCAGCTCCACGAAAACCGGTTACATGATACCACTGTAAGTATAATTCCACATCCATATCATTTATATCCAGCAAAGATTTATTCGTGAACTGAATAAAATGCCTGATAGTCTCCAGATAGTATTTTGCTGTCTGCCTGCTCAGCTTTGGAACTTTCTTTGTCATATAAACATTTAAGATATAATTATTCGTATTCTCATTTGTTGCCGGTAATGTCTCTGTCTCCACAACATCAACACGAGCCATTGCGCTTACAATCGCTTGATTCAGAATATCCATAGTGACTGCATTCAGATACGGTCTCATAGTTGCTAATACACGATCTCTTACGATTTCTTTCTGTGTCTGCATAATTTATCCTCCTAGCATTGCCTAAGAAGATGAACTATGCTATACTCTTCTTAGGTAAGTGGGTACCGGAGATCTCGCCAAAGATTCTTGTCCGGTACCTGTTTTTATTTTGTTATCAAAGCTCACTCACCCATTGTTTTATATTTCCTTTTCTACATCAAAATTGCGCTTTCGCAAATATTCTTCCACGCTAACACTTTGATATGCTTTGCGCTTGAATTTCTCATATGCATGTTGGTTAGGTGGATTTTCTGCCATTTCCGCATGGTGGTCTTCCATTCCGTTGCGTTGCTCTTTACTGAGATTCAAGTTATTCAGTCCTTTCTTTGTACTTTTCAAGCTCATGTAGATGTATACTGCTTAATGCCTCATGCAATTCACTATCCATACATGACGTACTATCATCAGAAATGAGACCATCTACCTTATCCAAATACACACCAGCTTTTTCGAGGTCCTCATATCCATTTTTATGCTCATGCCTCCAAAGGTATTTGATTGCATTTCCAAGGCAAAATCCAATAAAACGTTCTTTCCCAAGTGCTATTCTCAAAACATCGAAGCATTCAAGGCTTGTCTGTTTGTAGTGTTCCGGTCGGATACTACTCATTTTACACATCTCCTTTCGCTCTATGATTGGCTCTTTCCACGTCAAATCCCTCTGGATATCGTGCTTTAAGCTTATCCACGTTCATCTGCATGATTTCATCCACATCCCATCCAAATGATTCACACATCATAGCCACATACCAAAGCACATCTCCCATTTCTTTCTTTGCGTGTTCCATATCCAGCTCTTTTTCGTGGAACACCCATTTCTTTATCATGTCGTTGAACTCGCCGACCTCACCGGACAGTCCCAGGCAAGCATTAAAAATACCGCCTAAATCTAAGTGCTGTTCATCTTCAAACACAAGATTCTGTGATAATAAGTATTTCATATCACATGTCAACATGCTTTCAAGTAGTCTCTTTGTTGCCTCTCTATCATTTGTTCTCATTGCTAATTTCTGATATTCATTTGCATTCACCGCTCTATTCCTCCGTATTTCTTTTTCTTTTCATTCTCGATAAATAATCTAAAAACTCATAACAAGCTGGGCTTCTAAACCGTCTGCTTGCTTCTTCTGTTGGTGGCTTTTCTGCCATTTGATCTCGCCCGGATATTGCATCAAGGCGCTGGCATTTACTGTCGCTCATTATCCTCACTCCAATCTCCTCTGTGTAATATCAATGTTCCTCTCACGTATTCTACCTCTGTGTCTGGACTAAATTGTACTAACCGCTTTTTGCTAAAATCATAAGAATTGCTAAAATCATCAGTATAAGCCTCAGATACTTTCATAAATACCCGGTCATTGAATTTGAATATTGCCGATGGCGCAAGCTGATTATGCGGTAACATTATCGGCTTACTGAAATCTTTAATTTGCATCATCCTCGTCTCCCACTAATTCAAATCTGTATTTCTGCTTTACATTTGGATATTTTTCATGGTCAACCTCGCTCACAAACATCCCGTAAGGTCTGCTCCAAATAGCTCCGTCCTCACATTCATAAACCACATAAAACTGTCCCGGTGCTTCCGTATCCTGACTGATATGGAGAACTTTAACTGTATGCCCCTTGAAATGTCTGTAAACTTGTCCTGCTGTAACATTTCTGTCGTTATCTACTGGAACTTTTCTCTTGAAGTATTTCTTGCAATCTGCAAGGTCACAGTTGTCGTAATTCAAAGGGCTTTCGTCGTTCCACTTTCCAATGTCAGCTTCTTCCACATGAAGATGATGCGAAAATAAATCTTCAAGCGATTCCAATTTGCCCTCAAATTTTTCTTTATCAACCACGCCATTTGCATCTACAAAATATCCACTTACTTTAAATATCTTTGCCATGTTTATTCTCCTCTTCTAATAGTTCAGGATTGTCAAATATGTTACCGACAACTTCCATCTCATTTAACTTGATGTACGCGTCCGTAAGTGGCATCGAATAACAGAACGGCTTGCATTTACTTAATTCATCCGTTGGAATCACTTCATAATGCCATCCAATTACGCTGTCTATTATTTCTTCGCTTTCCACTTCTATGACGTTAAACTCTCCAAATACTACTTTTACAAGATCATCCGGATTACCATGACACATCAAAATGTCGTTTTCCCATATTTCCTCTCCTTTTAAATCAGTTAAATTCACATATCGGCAGATTGTATTTTCATCAACCAGGAATTCACCCTCGAGACTTTTATCGTAGATATAATTCTTGTCACTAAGATAGCCATGCACCCATGTTCCATTAAGATGTTTGTTGCTATCCATGCAATGGATATGTTTCGCTCTAAAAAGTATCTCTCTATTCATATTCCTCAACTACCTCTAACTTCTTTAAATCCTCGATAAGCCACGGTTCTTCATCTTCCCATTTAACCATTGGGAAATCCAACTTAAAGAATTTTAAGCTTTTGTCTGATTCACACCCACTACTTTCCCAACAGTCAATAAGTTTATGTGGTTTGCTGATATAAATGAACAAACCACCATCCATATCCCTAGTTATATAATTTATTCCTGTGCCAATATACTCCAAAAACGCTCTATCCATCCTGCTTATCACTGGCTTTTCAATGTACTCAGATTCAGCCCATTCTTTTAACGCTCCACGACATGTACCAATGTCATCTGTACGCAACCCACAATCGCCACACGCAGTGTAGTAACAACTTACTGGTTTTCCAGTATATTTAGACACTGCAATAACACATTCATTACACGCAAGCTCCACAATCTCTTTTGCGTACTTTTCTTTATTCTTCATCTCTTTCACCTCGCTTAACAATTTCAATTGCTCTGTCAATAGCATTTGCAGTATTAAGATAAGCACAATCTTTATCCACATCACCAGTGTTTGCCAGTGCCAGAAAGTAGCTCATCTTCAAATCTTCAAGTTCTTTCACAACATCCTCGGCATCTTCATATCTTGCCAGCTTCTCCATAGCTTCTGCCAGCTTATTCTTGTCCTTAATCACTGCTTTTCCAGCATGATATTCTGTATATCGCATTTTCCACACCTACTTTCCGAAATATAGCCACCATTTCAAAACTTTTAAATCTATCTTCTTTTCTTTCATTTCCCTTATTTCTTTATTATTTGATTCATACACATCAATTTGCTTCTTTACCAGCTCATCTGATTTTAGATCTGGATACAACGATACAAGCGTGATAGAACTTTCATTTTTCAATTCTCCGTATGTATCCGTCTCAAATTTCATATACTGCGATACAAGTATGTCCATTTGGTTTTCTATTTTTGTATTTTCTTTTTGGTACATTGCAATTTTTTTGTCTATAACCGACCCGTCTGTTACGCTTACGCACAAGACAATACCTGCAATCAAACACACAAATGCTCCAAAAAGCGGGAAACATGCTAAACCTACTTCATCTACTAATATACCTAAAACCGTCAAACCTAAAAAAATCAAAAATAATAAAATAATCATATTTGCACCTCTTCTTCTTTTGGAAATTGAAATACCTTAGGCAATACCCAGTAATTAGGTTGCACGTAGCAACCGTTTACAACGTCATACCCACCCTCCAACTCCATTCTGGAAAGATATTTATCTCTGCACATCTCCATAGCTTTGATTGCTTTTTCTTTAGTGGAATATTCCGCCATTGTAATAAAATCGTTATTTCCCAAGTCATTTAACGAATACGCAATTACTTTTCCATCGGAAAAAGCGTGAATCGTTGCTTCCTCGTAAGGTAAATCAAACTCTTTATCTTGACTAATAATTCTCATTACTTTCTTCCAGCTCCTTTTCCTCTCTCTGCTTGTCCATAATTTCACGTTGGAAATATTCTCTACCGGTGATTTCCACAAATCCGTTTTCTTCCCATTTAAAGTACAGGTTTACTTCTACTTTTTCTCCATCCGGTCTCTTTATATACAGAATAGCAATTGTATCGAAATCGCCATTCTTACGGTCTGTGAGTAATTCATCACATACAATTACATCTGGTTTATCGTTTGACATGTACGGCATCGTGATAGGATACATCTCATCGTAGATCTGTCTTATAAATCCATTATGATAAGCAACTTCCGGCGACTTCATGTTTACACAATACATTCTTTTGGTATCTCTGTATTTTATCTTACCGTCTGGATACACATATTTAAACAAACTGCTCATCCGTTTACACTGATATACAGTTACCTCGTCACTAAAGGTATATTTATTAGTCCAAATATCCTCGGTATCTTCTATTGCTGTGAGTGGCTTTCCTTCAATAAGCCTGTTTAAAATTGCCTTGGTAAATTCAATGCTCATTCCGCTGTGACCATCTTTAAGCAAGCTTTCAAACGCTTTCATTGCGCTTTCGTAGCAAGCAGCGCCGTAATCCCACTCGTTTTCCGGCTTATATCCTCTTTCTCTTTTACTTGCAATCGCAACCTCATTTTTCGCCCATTCTAACATTTCCATATCTTTCTCTCCTTTCTTACACTAATTCCAGGATGCTTCCGGTTCAGCTTTAACCACAACATCATCATCGTACATATCCATAATATCTGTGATGTCGCAGAACGCCCTATCTAATCTCATTAAGAAAATGTCAAATTCATCCACGCGTCTTAACGAATTGATATCAAGTTCACTTTTGAATCTTGTAATGCTGAATCTATTACTTTTCGATTCATACATATGGATTTCTTTTGTCAATTTCTCGTCCTCTTCACATTTGAAAACCAAATCACAAAATCTTCCTCCGAATATGCGATTGCTTATATCCACGGTTACTTCTGCTGTCACATTCTGATATGTCGGTCTATCATCTGTACAAATTTCAAGTTCGGACGTATCAACATTCTTGCTGACATATTCCTTGTATTTCTCGAATACATCTTTCAAGCTGATTACATCTTTGTCCGGCTCTGTCATAAGGCTTTTGAAGTTTCCTAGGATTTCCTTGTTGTCAACTAAATTTGTGCTGTTGATGATTTCTGTGAGAACTGCATCAAGTTTTACTGTATAATCTCTCAAGTCAACTCTTTCGATTGCCGGTGTCATTACTTCTTTTACTTTTTCATCGATAATCTTTTTTGCTTCACCGCTCCATCTAAACTGTTCTTCGATACTACTTTTCAATGCTTTAGTCACGGCATCGGATACAAGCTCTTCAACTGTTCCGTCATTAAATTTCTCTGTTACTGCTTTTGCTATTCTTTCTTCAAATGTACTCATAATTCGTTCCTTTCTCCTTAAAAATGCGTAAAAAAATACCAACCACCGAATATTGATGGTTGGTAAATATTTACAGTTATCTGCCTCGATTTCCCAAATGGTGCTCTAACCAGTAACTTCTATATCTTTCTATTTGTTTTGTCAGCTCTTTTATATCGTCTTCGCTAAAATTGAATTTGGCAAACTCTTCTTTTGCATGAACATTACTCTTCGTCTCTGCACCACTTGCTTCGCTCGATAATTTATGGAATATTATCCACGCTTCTTCATCTGTTACATCGTTTTTTAAACTCTCTTCAAAGTTTTTATATCTCGATTCCAATAACCCACTTCTTCCGTCACACTCCACACACACATTAACTCCAAAAGCATAATATTTTTCGTTTATGCGGTAAATAAATGGATACTGTTTAAAAAGTTTATCGATATAATCCATAACTGCATTTCCTCCCGTACATTTATACGGAAATTATACCATTCCAACCATCAATATTCAATTGTCAAGGTACTGTTATTTGTTCCAAGTCAGAAGCTGACACGCTATTGTGCAATCTTCCATGACTTCGTTATTGATATTTCCTCTGTTTGGTTCTAATTCATCTAGGAATACGCCTTTGATACAGCTGTGACCAATCTCACGTTCTTGCCTTGCTCTGTGCTCAAAAACATCCGGGAAATCTACTCGAATTTTATTCCAGTATCCCATTCCACCTTTGACGCAACCGATACAGTTATTATTCGGATAACCCATGTCGTACATGATAGGTCTTTTAAGTCCGAGCTTGTTCGCAATGCCGTGAGCTTCTTCTTTCGTCAGTCCGTTTTCTATAAGTGGGAATTCGTGATCGTAATCGCTCAAAGCTTTGCAAACCCTGTCTGCTCTGTTCCGCTCATTTACGTCATATCCCCACACATAGATGTGATGTTCTGGGTGCTCTCGCTCCCATTTCATTCTCACTCTCTTTTTCATCCATTCGGTACACGGTGCGCCATATGGGGTGTTGATGCATCTTCTCTTTTCAATAACATCGTCCACACTCTCATATTCGTCTGACTGTAGGATTGTTATCTCTCTTCCAAGTACCCTCTCGCAATCATGCAAGAATCTTAAGCTGTCTGGATGCTGATTCGGTACATGAGTATATATAATCTCGTCTACATCTTTTGCTAAATAACAAGCTACAAAACTGCTTATTCCCGTTGAAAACCAACATACTTTCATACCACATCACCAACTCTTAATGTGTCTTTGTCTATCTCTTTTAATTCAATATTCATTCCTCTCACCTACCCTGTATAATCTTCAAACCGTTCGCATGCCATAAATGCGTATCTTGAATTTACCCATCTCTGCATTCTTTTCAGCTGATCACGTTTCTTTAATTTGTATTTGTCATAAATCATCACGTAAGGTGCATATCCCAAATCTCTAAGTGTGTATATCCGATCAAGGTCTTGTTCCAATGTTGTGTCAAATCCACATAAGACATACACCGTCATCTTCCTTCTGTTCCATCCAGTTAACTTTTGAAACATCTTAAATTTTGGCACTATATTGTCTTTATCCTGGTATCTATCCCACGCAAAATGAATTTGCTTAATCTTCATCCGCTTGATGTATTCTGCTTTCTCTTCGGTCATAATCCGAATGTCGCAGCCTTGTGAAAAATCTATCCAAGCCTTGCTATCAATAAGCTGTTGGCTCAGACTTTTCCAGTCCTTGCAAGCGAACATATTTGGATCCAGCAAAACGATATTTTTCTGACCGTTCCAAAACTCAAACAAATCAGCTACCTTGTGGCTTTTCTGTCCCTCTTTTTCTTTCACGATGCAGAAATCGCACCCTCTCGGGCATCCCCTTGTCAGAAATCCATAAGCTGTGTCATTGCAAAGTTTAGGATATAGACTGTAATCAGGATAGATATGTTCGATTTTTTCCGGTAATGGCTTGCCACCAGATGGATATTCGTATCCTGTACCGCCCTTAATTATTTCTCCAGCACACACTGGATGAGGATAATCCGGTGTAAAGGTAAATACCTTGCTCATATATACCCTGTCTGGTGGATTCAGCCATGCAGTCAGCGGATCATACCATTCGACTTGATCTCCGTTCTGCTTATGCCACGCCGACAGCTTCATCAACGGAAGATTCGGGAAATTATGCCCATCTACGTCAATTAGTGCTATTCTCATTTCTTCTCGCCTACACTTATTCTCAAATCATAGATTTTCTGGCATATCTCATCACAGATTCTTTCCGCATCCGGATTGCCCTCTAACTGCCGTACATATCTCACGCCACACACTAAGCAAGTCAATCTTCTGATATGTTCCCACGCTTCCCATGCCATACAAGAAGTGTCAAAGGCTTGCACCATTATACTGTCCTGCCTAGTAGAAAACCTTTCTCCATACCACTTTTCTCTCGGCTCTTTAAGAACTTTTTGTGTATCTTCTTTTACGATTTTATCTTTCATTTCATTCATTACAGACTTCTTTACCTCTGCAATGATTTCTTGTTTTTCATGTTCTGTCATTTTTCTCACCTACGCAAATCTCAATTGTTCTTGTGTATCATCAATGCTCATGTTCGGCGTTCTCTCACCGACTTTCAGATACGGACAGTTCGCTTCTACAAGCTTCTCTGCCATAACCGGCACCACACTGTTACCGATTCTTGCGACTTGCTTTGCAATCGGATATTTCTTCCAGTTATAATCTCTGTCGATAATGTAATCCTTTGGGAATCCTTGCATCAGTTTCAGTTCTTCCGGTTTCAACATCCGAAGAAAAATGTCTGATATGATATATTTCTCTCCGTCAATGTCCAATATCACATTCACAAGTCCGAATCTGTCCTTTGTGGTAATCGTTCCAAGTGGCTTATCAAGTTGCTGTCCGCATCCGGCGCCGTAATATTTGATAAGAAAAGCAGATACCAACCCGAAGTGTCCTGGAGATGTTGTGATTGTATGAAGTGGTTCTTCACAGCCTTGACCTATGCCGGTCTTGTAATACTTCGTGATAAATGCCGTCACAAGTCCGTATCTATTCGATGTATCAATCGTCTTGATTGGTTCGGTTAATAGCTGTCCTCTCGAATCACCGGCTCTTGTCTCTCCGTGGTACTGGATGATGTATGCAAGTGCTTCTCTGTTCCTCACGATATAAGGAGATTCTGCATCGATAATATATTTCTTGATGCCGTTTGCGATTCTCTTCTGCGTGGCTTCTGCAAGTGGTTTCTTTCGCTCAAATATCGAACTGCCAAGGTCTGACCAGTCAACGTAATCCCCACAAGGTTTCCACTTCTCAAATCCGATGCCGTCTGCACTGTGAGTCTGCTTTGGAAATCTGATTTCCCGTCCATCTCTACGGAATACCGCATACCATCTCTTTCTTGTGGTCGGTGCTCCGTAGTCAGCAGCTACCAACTCTCTACTACCGAAACGGTACCCGAGGCTCTTCATTGCTGTAATGAATTTTTTGTAATCCTCGCCTTTTTTCTCCGGTATCGGATAACCTTTTTCGTCTAACGGTCCCCACTGTTGTATTTCCTCCACATTTTCCATCAACACAACGTCTGGAAGAATCTCCTTTGCGTGTTTGTATACCGCCCACGGAAGTATTCTCAAGCCTTTTTCTCTCGGCTTACCACCTTTTGCTTTTGAATGGCTTGTACAATCCGGACTCGCCCACATAAGAGCCACATGCTGTCCTTTTACATATTTCTTCAAATTGACCTTAAAAATATCCTCAGTCAGATGAAGTGTGTCCTGATGGTTTGTCTTATGCATCAATATGGCATCAGGATCGTGGTTGATTGCTATGTCTACTGGTCTGCCGAGTGCCATCTCAATCCCAACCGATGCACCCCCGCCACCTCAACCAGCGAAACAATCAATAATTAACTGTTTCTGCATAAGGCATCACCTCGCTTTCTTGTTCCTACGTATATGCAAGTAAGCTTCCAAAATAAATCTTTCATTTCGGCATTACCTCCGGGAAGTCCTCAATGCTCATTTGTCCTTTTATGTATCCTGACTCTTACCTTATCTCCAACTTTATATTTCATCACTGTCTCCTTTCATTAATCTTTCAATATACAAATCCATGCTGTGTATAAGTTTTATACAATTCCCGTGAGATGCATGGTTCCTCCACGAATTATATTTTTCATAGAATTTTTCTTCCGTAAGTTTTCCGGTTTTCACATCTTTAGCTAATCTTCGGAATTTCTTTTTGTTCTTCCGTTTGTTCTCACCTGTCAACTTCCGAATATATTTTCCATCAGCCGTCATATAGTGATGAAATCCAAGAAAACGAATTCCTTTTCTGAATGGCACGATTTGCGTTTTACCATTCATTTCAAGTCCAAGACTTTTTAATAGCTCCCGGATACACTCCAAGCACCATTTCAAATATTCCTTGTCCTGATGAATCAAGTAAAAATCGTCCGCGTATCGACCATATTCAGTAATTCCAAGCTCACCAGTTATCATACAATCGACTGGGTGAACCATAAGGAGCGCATACACCTGTCCAGCCTGATTACCAAGTGGCAAACCTGGATTTTCTCTGCTATCAATTAATGTATGATTAATCCATGCTGTGTACGGCTCAGGAAAGAAATAATCTACAATGTCTTTCAATATTTCATGGTCGATTTCGTAAAAGAAATGTCTAATATCACATTTCAATATCCATCCATTTGTACCATGTCTACTGTAGAATGATTCCATGTGACTCTTTAATCCGTCTAATGCATATAATGTCCCTTTTCCAACCTGTCCGGCGGAATTGTATTTGATAAATACATTTTTTAATTTCGGATGCAGAATATTGTCACAGAGTGTATGTTGCACTACTTTATCCTTAAAGGTACATGATTCAATTAATCTACGTTTGGGCTCGCATATTTCAAACTCGTTATACGGATCGACTGTATACGCCTGTCCTTCTAATTGCTTTTTTAATGTATTAATACCATCTAAAGCTATATTAGAAAATCTTGCAGTGCTGCCATGAAATTTTTTACCAGATCTCGCTTTTTTATAAGCGTGATACATATTCCCATAATCTGTAACAATATCCTTATCCATTGGTACTCCTTTATATTTACCTCTGAGAGGAAGGTCCGTCTCCTTTTTGTATCTATTTCTCTGATTTCGGCTTGATGCCTACTCTGACTGTCTGTAATACAGAATGGGCGAACCCCGTTACTGTTGTTGTAGTTATTGTTGTTGATGTCACCGGACGGGGAAACAACCGCTTAACGGAAACGAACCTAAAAATGTATTTATCTTTTTCTATCCTTGGTTCTCCATGCAATAGCCATATATTTTACATCAGAAACCATCCTTGACCAGTTTCCCATACTAGCAGAATTTATAATCCCGAGAGCATACGACATTTCTATATAAAAATTGAGCTCATCGCAATATGTAATTGCTTTTGTTTGCAGTTCAAGACGATCTCTTTTGTAATATTTAATATCTGTTCTATTGGCTTCAAATAACATTTCATAGATTTCCAACGATTTATTTTGCATCTTATCCACTAATGAAAATCTGAATTTCTTTGGATACCTATTAGCATTGCTTGTTACTTTTAAAGTATGCTTAGCAAGTTCTTTCGCTTTTTCAATTACCAGTAAATCTTCATCTGACATTTGTACTATTCCTCAGATTCAAAGATTGAAGAGGAGAAGATACAAACTGGGCGAACCCCGCCACCGCAGTTGTAGCAATTGAAGTTGATGTCACCGGACGGGGAAACAACCGCTTAACGGAAACGAACCTAAAAATGTATTTATCTTTTTCTATCCTTGGTTCTCCATGCAATAGCCATATATTTTACATCAGAAACCATCCTTGACCAGTTTCCCATACTAGCAGAATTTATAATCCCGAGAGCATACGACATTTCTATATAAAAATTGAGCTCATCGCAATATGTAATTGCTTTTGTTTGCAGTTCAAGACGATCTCTTTTGTAATATTTAATATCTGTTCTATTGGCTTCAAATAACATTTCATAGATTTCCAACGATTTATTTTGCATCTTATCCACTAATGAAAATCTGAATTTCTTTGGATACCTATTAGCATTGCTTGTTACTTTTAAAGTATGCTTAGCAAGTTCTTTCGCTTTTTCAATTACCAGTAAATCTTCATCTGACATTTGTACTATTCCTCAGATTCAAAGATTGAAGAGGAGAAGATACAAACTGGGCGAACCCCGTTACTGAAGTTGAAGTTACAGTTGAGGATGCCACCGGACGGGGAAACAACCCGAAGCCATTTACCATCATTATTACAAGGTGTGCTGTCTGGTGTAAGCGTCCACCACCATCTCTCTGTATTTGGAAGAAGCTTTCTATATTTCCGGTATTCGTCCACAGAAATGAGTGAAACGAAATCTCTACAAGTGCCGTATTCAGTCTGACCATCTAATGAAAGTAAATCGCGCTCAAATTCAACCAGTGAATCCACTCCCAACTCATTCTCAATCTTTTTGCGAAGATCTGTGTTAAGCTCATTTCTCAAATCACTGCTTTTCCAGTCGTTGCAATCACTGTCAAATTTTCTGCTACATCCATAAAACTCATTGGAAATTACAAGATATCCTTTCCCGAGCTTGTCCAGTACCAGCCACTTAATCCCGGAAACATCAATTGTCTTTCCGATTTCCGGTTTCTGATATTTCTTTCTCAACTGTTCATATGCTTCATTTAGCTTTTCAAGATTTTCTCCAAATTCTTTTAATGTCATCGTATTAATCCTCCTCTACGCGAGATACAAAGATATTAGATTTTAAGATACAAAGTGGGCGAACCCCGAGACTGTAGTCGTAGAGATTGCCGTAGATGACACCGGACGGGGAAACAACCGCTACTGAATATGCCCAACATCTTTCCGCTGTACTCCAAGAGGTGCATGTCCAGTACCAATCCGGCAGTTCCTTGTTGACCAATAATTCATTGTATTTACGTCCCTCATCGAATGTTACTGGTCTTACCTTTGTCAGAAGCTTTCCAAAAACTTCCTGACCATCAACTGTTACTAATCCTGCTTCATTTTCACAGATATTATCTTCTCCGAACTCAGCAACAAATTCATTGAGAATTTCGCCATCGCACAGTTCTCTCAAAGAAGATTTTTTGTAATCAGTACAATCATCGTCAAATTCTTCATTTTTACGATATAATCCTTCTGTGATAATTACCGTGCAATCCGCCTTCTGCTCCAGAACAATGAATCTTCCGATGCCTGTCTCAAACTTTCCACCAGCCGGGATATCTTTCAGCATCACCTTGTTCTTCTGCCCCTTTTCTTCGATTGCTGCCACCAGTTCTTTTGCTAACTTCAATACTTTATCCATGTTTCTTTTCCTCCATCATCTTTCTATCTATTTCATTTACGAACGCTACAGCCAGTTCCTTTGCAAATGGCGAACCATACTTTTTGTAAAAATTATCAGCATCAGAAATAATCTTATTGATATACTCATCTGCATCTTCAACGGTTGCATTGTCTTTGTACATATTCCAGAAGTCCTTGAAAAGCTCAAATTCTTCCGTACCGCTCTGTATATTCTTTCTAGCCATTCATATCACCTAATCAAACGGAGTGGCGTCTTGAACCTCTCGAAAGCCTTTGGCAATATCTTTTAATGATTCATCTGTTTCCTTGAACATCATGTTATTACCCTCAAAAATAATAACCTCTTTTATCAATGTTCCCTGTCGGTTCTTCTCAACCTTTAAGCCTTTCTTCTTGTCGTAGATATTCCATAGCATGATAATGATACTTGCGTCCTGTTCAATATCTCCAGCCTCTCTCAGTTCGCCCATTGTAGGCTCCTTATCTGCTCTCATTTCGCTTGCCCTGTTCAGCTGCGACAATGCTATGATTGGTATGTTTAACTCCATAGCAAGTGCTTTTATCGCCTTTGATATAGCGCCAACCTCGCTTGCTCTGCTCTGATATCGAACATCGGTCCGCAAAAGCTGAATGTAATCAATGATGATGCAATCAAAATCCATATGCTTACATTCATTTCTGATTTCCCCAACCGATACAGAACCACTTCTAAGAAATACAGGTGATTCTCTCAATTCTTCATTTGCCTTACTAAATTTCTCTTTCTCATCTCCAAGGAAGTTTCTGGCTCTCCGAAGTCTCGTAAGATCAATACCGCCTGTTCTGGACACCAAACGTTCATAGACCTGTTTATCGGACATCTCAAGGTTGTAGTACGCAATCCTTTTGTTCTGCTTAGCCAACTTCATTGAAATTTGAGTAACAAGCGCTGATTTACCAACTGCCGGACGCGCTGCAACAACAATCATGTCTCCGCCTTCCAGTCCGCCAAGAGCATCGTCCAGTCTGTCAAATCCTGTATACAACGGCTCAACTTCCGGTTCCTTGAAATACTTGCCCTGTTCTTCATCGACCACATCTTTGAGCGGTCGAATCTTTACAGTGTCGTTTGCTTTTAGGGCTTCCAGTTCTTGCATCAATTCGCCGATTTGATTATCAATCGTTCCAGCATTCAATACTGTCTGCGATAATGTTTTATTCAAACGCCTAGTCTTGTAATCAGCCACCAGTGCATTCGCGTAATTGCGAATCTTGTAAGCGTGAACATCTGGCATGATACCCTTAAGTTCTTCCACAATGTATTCCAGTGGCAGATTATCACTCTGCACTTTTTGAGCAATCTCAATCATGGAAATCTGCCGTCCAGTATCATATGCTCGTAAAATTTCAACATACATGCTTTGGCAAAATGGATTGGCAAACATTTCCGGCTTCACCTGTTCGTATATTGTGCTCAAGGAATCGGGATCCACTAAAATCGCACATACAACTGACTTTTCAACCATATCACTCATCTGTCTGACGCTCCTCTTCTAAGTAATCAAGGAGTGACTGTCCCATGAGCGTGTCAAAATTTTTCCAATACTGTTGATCAGGTTGCTCTTGTTCCTGTTGCCTAACATAATTTCTTACACCGATGTACATTTGCCGATTGGTCAACTTAACTCTTTCGCCGTTAATCATTCTTCCTTTTAACCATTGGCAATATAATTGATACGCTCTGGACTTTCCTCGTTTTTTCGGATAGATTGCGTAAATCTTTTCAAAATCCTCTTTTCGAGTGTCTGTTTGCACATGTTCCTCGCTTGTCGATGAACATATATTATTATCTATATCTTCTTCTATATCTATTGCGTTATCATGCGTTACCGTAACGTTACTGTCACAATCTGTTGGATTTTCCTGCAATAACTCCTGTTTTTTACGGCTTCGATAGTTAGCTACTCTCTTCCTGGTCTGCTCTCGAATCTTATCCATTCCATCTACATTCTGATACTCTTCCCAATTGCTTATGAACAGCTGATCTCCGTCTCTGCAAATCATTCCAAAACTTTCAAGTGCTGTCAGCGCGACTTTAATTACGCTCTCTTCAAATCCGAGTTCATCACCCAACATCTTTTCTGTGTACGGGATATTTTCAGTCAGAAAAATCATTCCAGAAGCATTGCATTTACCAGCAAGGCTCAGAAGCATCACCCAAATAAGGATAATATTATTACCTTCCGGTAATTTCCGAATATGTTTAATCTTCCGATTATCAAACATATCGGTTGTGATTTTTACCCATTTTACGTCTGCCACCTAACTCACCTCTTTCTTGAGTAATTCAATTACCCTTGCACCTTGTTCAGAATTGTGGCAGAATACAAACTCAACCCCGTATTTTTTCTGCATGGTCATACAAGCCTTCATAAGGGTGACGCCTTTGGTTGCATTTGGATTCTTTTGAACACGCTTATATTTAGGTCTGCCACTGCTGTAATATCCGATAATCTCATTACTATTCTTCATTTCAAACAATCTTGGATTTTTCCACTTATGCAAATCTTCCAAGCGAGTAATTGTCGGATTGTATATGTCTTTCGTTCTGGTAAGATATCCACCAACATTCTGCACCAGCACATATAACTTAATTTCGTTATTTCGAGCCAAAATACATTCATCACGGAATCTTGCATGTTGCTTTCCACAAACATCTCCTACGAGTTCCTGGATGTCTTTTTTAGTGTCAACAGTCACATTGTATGTCCCAAGAAAATCCATCTTTTTAACTGGAATGCCACGCTCTTTCTTTCGATTGATCACATCCATAACCTTGTCATCGGCGATTATGTAATCTCCACAGGGAAGAGGCATATACAATACCTCTATCCCGCGATTTCTCCAGTAACGTTCTTTATCAAGATGCTTTCCTTTCTGCTGCCCCTTATCACTAATCAATATCAACTTATCTCACCTACCTTAAGCGCTTCTCTTTTTTCTTTCTTTTTCCTCATAATATCTTCCCGATGCGTCTTATAATATCTTCTGCAATATTCCGCATTCTTTCCAGATTTTATACTCCGTTCATGCTTGCGTTTGTCCCTTGCTTTCCCTTTGTCGGATTTGGCGTATCGCATCTGCGCTTCCTTCCCCTTTTCTGACTCCATATATCTTTTATCTCTGAGTTTTCCTAGTTCTGAATGGTTATACGCCCATGCAGTTGGATCTGAATTCCACCGACAATCTACGTAAGGGCAATGAAAGCAATCCGGGTAACAACATTGTTTCGGTTTTGTATTCATGGCATAAACTCCTAGTTAAATGGGAGTTCTTCATCAATACCGTCTGGAATATTCATGAAGCCATCTGAGTTATCTGGTGCCGGTCCGCTTGGTTTCTGCTGATTCTGCTGACTTGTAGCTTTGCTCTCAGCAAATTCCTGTTCTTCCACTACAACGTCTGTTGTATATACCTTCTGTCCATCTTTGTTCGTGTAGCTTCCTGTCTGGATACGTCCGGTCACAACAACCTTTAAACCCTGTCGAAAATACTTTTCAGTAAACTCAGCACCTTTCCCAAACGTAACGCAATTTATAAAATCTGCTGTCGGTTCTCCGTCTCTTTTAAATCGTCTATCTACGGCCAGTGTGTATCTCGCAATTGCCATAGAATTTCCACCCTGTGTGTATTTTATTTCTGGATCGCGTGTGAGGCGTCCCATAAGAATTACTTTATTAATAAGTCATTCCACCTTTCTCTGTATTAAGCGTAAAATCGCTGATAATGCAAATAAAATTGAAGCTGTTAAAAACAAGCCTTTAGATACTTTGTCGCTTGCCATTCTAAAGCAAGAAAATTCCATTACTGCACATGCAGCATATATAATTACTGTATTCAATCACAATTCCCTCCTAAAACTTCAAAAAATCATTAAGGAAATTAGCAAATGTGCTCTTTCCAGTAGGTTCTTCCTGTTTTATTTCTGGTACTGATTTTTCTTCCCGATTTGGATCTGTCTCAGCTTTTTCATCTTCTTCACTGAGTTTCTTAGCTAATTCCTTGAAAAGATTATCAAGTCCTGCTGAAAAGTTTTCTTTTACAAGTTTTAGTCTCTCTTCTTCTGCCATTTTGGAATTTGCAATAAGTTCATCGAACTTTGCGTTTGCGTCATCTTCTCCAAGGCGCTCTACTAACATCTCTCTAAAGCATCTGCAAAGCACTTCAAACTCTGTAGTTAATTTAAAATAGTCTCCTTTTGCATTAAATTTACCTTCATCAATTTTAATCATCGTCTTCTACCTTTCTTTCTTCCATTTCAAAAATCTCGTCAATTGCTTCCTTCGCCTCTTCTGCTGTATCGTAATACCCATGATGCTCTGGATATTCGTCTGGATTTGTTGTATAACTGATTTCAACTCTAATCATTCTGTACGTTCTCGCTTTCTTTTTCTTCAATTACTATCTCTACTCGTGGATTATGCTTGTCTATTTCAAAATGCAAAGTTGGAGTCAATACATCATCAAACCCATCATTCTTTATTACTTCGCATTTCTGCAAAGCATCTTCAAATGATTTAATAAAAGCTGATGCAATATTCATTCGATCATGCATCTTGTTTTCGCAATAAAATGAATAATGAATCACAATCGGTTTAATAATTTTCACGCCCTGTAGGTCTTTACTAGCTTTTATGTACTTCGCACAAATAGCGTCATTCTTATTCTTTACAGCGTTTCTGTACTTCTTCGTGCGGTGATCGTACACTCTCCCAACAAGCAATTCATTTAATCCGCTTTTGAACCCCTTTACAGTTACTTGATACTCCATCTACACTTCCTCCGCATCATCAATAATCACAGCATCTGCATCTATAGAATCAGAGGTATCTTCTTTTAACAAATCATTCAAATCCGCCTGCTTTGCGGATTGATCATTTGGAAAATCGTTATCCAGAATTTCTTCCTTGGTGTAAAATCCACTTGTCAACTCTGGACAGTTAAGATTTGCAAAGAATGATGCAGCGCGGTAACGGAGCATGAGTGCCGGAAGAGACTTCCATTTACTTCCCTTTTTCTCAATCCACCCCTCAGCATCAGCCATATCCATAGTGACCTTAATTCCATCAACTCTGCGCCCATCTTTTGTTGTCCAACATCTGCATGAGTAAGGTTTTCCATCCTTTTCGTTTTCCTCAAACTGCAATTCAATATCGTACTTTCCAGAAGCATTAATCATGGCGATTAAAAAACTAGATTTCCAAGTGATTTTCCCTTGAATCATGTACATATTCTGCATAACGGTGAATGGATCTATATTCATTTTCTGTGCCTGAGAGATAGCTACCAAACAGTTCGCTTCATTTCTCTGGAAATGCGCCGGAACGATCGTTGACTGGCTCAACGCCTTAGCCATCTGATATGCCATTTTGAAGCTGTCAGAACTTCCATAAATCCCATTCTCGAAATCAGCAACCATGTTTACATGCTCATTTTTTGTTGCAACTTCTTTCTTTTCTTCCTGTGTTACTTCTTTTTTATCTTCCATCACTCAACCTCACTTTCTTCATATCCATATGCCTTTTTCAACCACTCTGGAATGCCAAGACTACTGATTTGTACATCATCTCTAAACCCCATATATCCCGGATACTCATTCTTCTTTACGCATTCGCAATATGTTTCTAATAACGATGTCCTAATATCTTTTCCAGACTTCATAAAAAATTCATCAGCCTGTAATACATTACAGAGATACGGCGGTTTCTTTTCCTGCGCTATAAATACAAACAGGAAATCTTTACCCGTATTGGCTTTTAGACCATCGCAATAATGTGCTGCCTGAATGTCATAATTGAGCTTGATCGCATCTCGCATGAATTTTTCTGTTTCAGCGCACTGACAAGTCTTTAAGTCAACACATATAGGTTGCCCACTAATTTCTCCGTAGCTATCTGGTCTGCATTTGCACTCAACGCCTGTTTCTTCATCGGTCCAGAAAAAGCTTTCTTCATGCTTCCCATAAATCAGCTTTTTTACAAACGGCGTAGCGTACAATGCTATCCTCATAGCCTCCAATGTATCCATAGTCTCTTGCGAAATCACTTCTTTGCCATCTGCTTTAGCTAAAAAATTTGCATATTCCTCTTTTCCACTTTTTGTTCTTCTGTCAATGTTTGGAGCAACAACAAATTCATTAGAGAAGTCATATGGTTCAAGACAATATTTGTGATATGCGCGTCCGAACTGCAACGCCTGTGTATCGTTATCTTCTGGATTATCCTGAAAATATTTAAAATGCGCCATGCTCTGAGCCATTCTCTTGATATCTGTAGAAGAAATAGCCGGATTCGCCCTATATTCGCTTTGTGAAATTGATACTCCTGCCACTACTCATTCACCTCACTTAAACTAATGCCACAAATTTCTGCGACATCTTTTTTATATAGAATTCCAGAGTCATCAGAAGTCATTAATATTTTCAAATGTGTTCTTAATGCATAGAGTTCTGCGGAATCATTGACCATTTCCCGGAAATATTCATATGGAATCTGCACATTTTCAGCACTATTCATCACTTAATACCCTCCTATATTCATCATTTACGCAATCCTCACACAGCTTTTCGCCATTAATCGTGTACAAGTAATCACCCTCATACAATTCCGCACCGCAAGAATCACATAATACTATCGGATTCGGTTCGTCTGGTAAGCGGGTTTTCCAATCATCATATCCTGGAATTGGTTCGCACACTCCGAACCACCACCTTATCTGTTTTGCTTATGATTTTTCTATCTGAACTGTCCTTTTTGATGATATGTAAGTACAAATCATCTTCGAACAGGTTCATCCACTCATTCGGATTTAATCCGAGTTCACCAAGCAACTTTTTATTTGCCAGTGTTAATTTTTTTGGTTGCTTCATAAGTCCTCCTGTGTTAATATGAAATTGGTAATTTTTTGATTTTGCGCGTTTGGGAAACTCCTTTTTCCGAGCGCGCGTTTTTAATCTGCAAGTGCATATATCTTACCCAACTGTTCCGGTGTATGTATCGGAGCTGCATCACTAGTAGTCCAGCCGATCAAGTAAGATATTCTCATGCCCCAGTCATGCCCTTTCTGTTTTTCATCTTCCATCTTGATTTTGAGAGTGTTATACTCCAAGTCAAAATCCTTATCGGTCATTAATACGGGAATTTCTTTCATTACACCCATGCTTAGTTCTCCTTTCTACATAATTGATATTCGACACATAATCACAAAGGCTGTAGCCAGTGCCAGTATTCCAATGACAAGTATCATGCTTTTATATGTAAGGACCTCATGCTCTCTTTCAAGCTGATGTACTCTGCGCCGTTTCTCCAGTGGCGTATCTTGTCTCAGTTCTACGTACTCCATCCCGTCTCCTTTCCTGTTCCTTTGTCTGCGGTTTATAATCAATACATGGATATTCACGGCTACGTTCCATGCAGTGATTTTTCATACTGCAAGTGCTACAACTTATCTCCGCTTCAATCATCCGGCGATCCTCTCTTTCTCTGGAAGCTGTGAAACCATAAGAGATAAGTCGAGCTTTTCTTGATTTTTGATTGCCTTATTCAAGTCATCAACAGTATTGATTCCGAGTTTCTTCAACTCAGCTTCTATTCTTTTGAGTTTTTCATCCATAAAGCTTCCCCTTTCTGTGGTATAATGAATAAAAATGTTTGCGAGGTATCGTCATGTCCAAAGAAGAATTAGTTATCCTTAAATACATCAATGAATACAAACAACTTTCAACTCAACAGATTTATGACCATTTTCATAAAATCAATAAATTCAAAAGTCTGTTTTTCCGAAAACGCTCTGCCGAAAAATACTCTGATAATTCCATAAATGGTTGCCTTTGGTATCTTGAAGTTAATCACGATTACATACGTGAAAGCAAAGACGGAACCACTATTACAATTACCGACAAAGGTGAAATTGAAGCTTATAGCTATATCATCGAATGCCATGAGATTTGGAAGAACCGCATTTACGGTTTCCTTTTTGGCGTTGCAACCTCTGCTACTGCTTTATTCATTAAATGGATTGCTACGTGTCTATTACCGCTGATTATCAAATGATATTAAATATCCATAACATCAACATAGACGCTATCCAGCCGATAATGAAGAACATCCAAAAGTCATTATCTTTTCTCATTTCCATTCATCTCCATACCAAGACCGACTGTCGCTGCCACTGGTTCGTGTAGAATGAATGGTACTTGTCTTTGTTGCATTACACAGCGCATTCAACGCCATAATCTCGACTCCAAGTCTCTTCTCAACATCGTAATTACCTGATTCTCTAAGATTCTGAATATCTTCATAAACCTGATCGCTTAACGTTTTGATTTTCTCGACCATGCTTTCTCCTTTCTACACTGCCAAACACATCTGAGCATTTTCAGCGTCAATCTCTTCTTTTAGATACATCGGCAGAACGTAGTCTTCGATAATCTTCACAGCCAAATCACACTGATTACGTTTGATCGCCTTGTAAGTGTTCACACCAAACTCTCTTCTAAGCTGCGCGTCTACATCACTGTATACCTTGTGCATTAAGCTCTTATTCTTATAAGCCGGTGCGCTCTTACCACCCATCAGCGGAACTACTTTCTGATTCTTAGCTCTTGTGATTCTCTGGCATTCCAGTGCTAGCAATGGCATGTCTGCCTTAAACTCCTGCAAGTCCTTGTCTACCTTGTCAATTTTCTCTGTCAGCTCTACATTGCCTTAAGCAAGTAACTGAATCTTCTGGTCGGTTGTCATTGGCTTCTGATAAGCACCAGTCTTTCTGATTGCAGGAAGCACTTCCGATGTAACCCAGTGCTTGAATCTCTTGGCTGACTCTAATTTGCTACCGAAGATTAAAGCGTATAAACCGGATTCGTTGATAATGGTTAAATCCTGCTTCCCGCCAAGGGTGTCACATTTTGTTACTCCCTTGTCATCGTCATGAACATGATCTGAAAGTGCTTTTCTTGAATTTGAATACCCAAGTGCCGTTGCTACATCTTTTCCAACAAACCAAGGTTCGTTCTCAATAGTTACCGTTCGGATATCACCGAACTCTTCTGAATTAAAAATTTGTAATTCGTTCATTTTTCTCCTTTCTACTCCTACGCTACTTGCTCAATCACTGGAATATAGTCATATTTCTTTAACTCCTCATACAGAAACAATCTGCCTTTCTGTGTCCATTCTGTCTGCATCGTCACATCTGGTCTGCCATCAGTTCTTGTAATATCAATTGTCCTGCTGTGAACATATCCATTATTCTGATATTTGGAATACAGAACCCATTGACCACCAACTTTGTACTGAATTTTTAATTCCTTAAGAATTTGATTGAACTTTCTTCCGCTCATGCCGTAGTCCTTTGCAATCTGTGTGATAGTTACCAATGATTTAGACTGCAAAATCTTATCAACATAATTCGCTTTCGGCTGTAGCTCTGTGATAATCTGCTGTTGTTCAACGACCTGATCTCCAAGGAATTTACATCTGTCTTTCAGAGACTCGATTGATTGACTCGCCATCTTCAAGGCTCTTGCCATGATTTGTTCCGGTGTGTTCCAGGCTTTTTCCAAGTCTAAGAAATACTGTCTGATTTCTTTTCCTTCCGGCGATCTCTGGATCATGCAAATCTGTTTCGCCATATCTATGGAAATGTCATATTCTGTTGAAGGTCTACCGCCTGTACTTTCAGACATTTTTGTCCAAAAGTCCTTTCCAGCTTCAAATCCGTAATCACACATTCTGTCTATCCACTTCTTAAATGGTGTTTCAATGTGAAGCTGTTCATGTAAATCTCTTGCCGAAACCGTTGGAGTCTCTGTTTCATAATTGATTTTTAGTAAATCGTTCATCTTATCTCCTTTCTCTAGAGTTTAATGGTGTTTAACTTTCTATGTAAAAAAATATTCGTTATATTCGCCTTCGGCAATATTAAGCAATGCAGACCATTCATGAATATCTTTTTGAGAAAACCCTGTTTTGCAATTCAATTTTCTTGACACAGAATTGCTTGATTTTCCAAGAGCTTTTGCGAAATTCTTATGACTGCCATACTTCTCTATAATACGGCCTTTAAGCTTCTTATATTGGTAAGGCATGCTAAAACCTCCTTTCGTTTGACTAAGCATAGTTTAACACCGTTTAACTTTCGTGTCAACACAAAAGTTTGATTTTGTTAAACTTTTTTGTTGATAGTTTAACATCTTTGTGCTACTATATAGTAAAACATAGAAAGGATAGGGTTGAGTTAATGAAGAATGAAATTACCGCTAAAAGGTTAAGACTGGCTTTAGATAACGCAAGTATGAAACCGCAAGAACTTGCCGAAAAATCCAAAGTAAGTAAATCTTCTATTAGCCAATATGTTAATGGTTCTCACGCACCTTCCAATATAAGTGCTGGCAAAATGGGCAAAGTACTTGGCGTTGAGCCATTATGGCTAATGGGTTTTGATGTTTCAATGAAATCAGAAAACTCTTCACCAGAATTGGCATCTGACATTTTTGCGGAAATGTATAACTCAGATTTAATAAAAGATGTTCAATTTAGAAGATTTATGAAGTATTATATAAATATGAGCCAAGCTGATCGCGATATGCTTGAAAATATGGCAAGACGCTGTGCAGAAACTAAGGACGACTAATTGTCGCCCTTACCATTAACCTTTTTGATGAACAAGTAAACTGTGAGTAGGAATTCGGTATCGCTGGTTTTCTTTAATTCATCAATAATCATTTTTATAATTTGTTTTTTGCCCATATGTACGACCCTCCCATATTAGCAAGAACACATGTTCGAAACTCCTATGTCATTATCTTACATCAGTGTGATGCAAAATGCAATGGGATTTTCGACAGGTTCTCGCCCCTTTCTATAATTATAGACACGGGAGGTTGCAAAAACTTATGGAAAAATAAGGAATCGTCCCATATATGGGACATTTACTTGTAATCAGACTCAAAAAGGTCTGATATGCGAACATGAAGAGCTATAGCAAGCTTCTCAAGTGTTTCCAATGTTGGAGATGTTTCTTCGTTCGCAATACGATGAATCGTTGATTTAGACACGCCAGACATTCTTTCAAGCTGGCGGTCAGAAATATTTCTTTCGTACATGATTTGAGATAATAGTATTTTCATGATACTAGTATCTGTAAAACAAAAGAAATTATATCTGGAATATATTGGTATAAAGGAATGAACATATGAAAAATAAGGTGTTAAAATTTTTATTTCCAATCCCGACAATAGTGATTACAGCATTATGGTATATTGCATCACTACTATCCGTTGGCTTTGCTGGTTCACTGCTTCTATTGGTAACGTTCTTTATATTAGTTGCATTGCCATTAGATCTCATTATTTGGATTGCAAAGAAGAGTATAGATTATTTCAAGCGTCCAAAAACAGAAATACGAGAAGTTGTAAAAGTCAAATGTCCCAATTGCGGTAAGTTATTAGGTGCGGATTATCTGTTTTGTACTTCATGTGGATATTCATTAACCAAACCAGCAACGTCAGTTCCTAAACCCATTGAAACAAAAACGCAACCTATTGCTCAAAAACCAAAAGTTGAAGAAAAACCAGTGGGAATAATGGAAAGCGAGTTAGCTCCTGGCTTAGAAAGATTTGCTGAGAAATGTGTTGCTTATTGCGAACTGGATAAAAACCAAAATCCAAAAACGCCAGAATTTGAAGGGAATTTTAGATTTGATGATAAGAGGTTCAATGATCTAGAAGAAGATGTAGATATTAAGCATGAAATATCTCCAGATACAATACGCAAGATTGGAGACATCATACTTGCCACGTACAAATATTACGATGTTGCTGTGCGAATAGCAGATATTCGTATGACAAGAACTTATGTTATATATTGTTTAGTTCCTATTCCAGGCGTTAAAAAGGATGCTGTATGCAATTTGCAAACGGAACTATCCATTGCATTAAGAACAGATGTATTTATGAATGTCGTGTATGAAAAAGGATATATCGGTTTATTTATTGCAACAGATTATTGCAGACGTTTTAAATCTATTTAGTACAAATATAATCGCGAAAGCGTTTATATAAAATTACTTAAACTTACCCAATATTCAGAAAGGATATACTATGAAAAAGAAGTTATTAATATCAATAATAGGATTAAGTATGGCTGCATCTTTAATTGGATGTCAGAAAAATAATTCCACCAATGAAAAAGAATCTCAAAATGTCTCAACAGCACAGGAAGAAGAAAAGACTAAATCAGAAAACAACAGTGATTCAGAAAAACCAGATGATGAATTATCTCAAGCTGAATGGATGGAGAAATATGGTGATGAAGAGGGAAAAGAGCTTGGATATACTATTGTAGATAAAATTAATATGACTTACGAAGATAAGACTATCGCATATGATCACATTGAAAAATACACAAAAGATACTGGAGAACAGATTTTACTTGTTTATTTTGATTTCACCAATAATTCATCAGAAGAATGTTCAGTATCATCTTTCTTCAATTTTATCGCGCTTCAAAACGATGAAGTAATTAATTTATATTCTTACAATATTTACAACGACGAAATTGACGAATGTATAGATAACATTGTTAATCAGATTCCTAGTGGTAGCACTGTAAAAGTAGCTCAGATATTGGAATTAAACGATTGGACATCACCGGTAAAAATAAGAGTTAATGATGCAAATGCTTTTAATCAAGATATGACAAAACAGCAAATGCAACAACAAGAAATTAATATCCAATAATTAAAAAGCCCCGATGCTACCAACACCGGAGCCAATTGGCACTATCTGGAAGATAATACCAAATCCCGCAAATTTAGTTTATCATCTTCCAGGCAGTCACGCAAGCGGAACGAATGTTCTTTGCTGGCTGTTATTTTTATACTCATTTTTAAGGAGGAATGATATTTATGACAGAACAAAATGAGAAAATCGTAGCACTCTACGTCCGTGTATCAACTGGATATCAAGTAGATAAAGACTCTCTCCCATTCCAGAAGAAAGAACTAAAAGCCTATTGCGAACACGTACTGCATATTGACAAGAATCGCATAGAAATATTCGAAGATGCCGGAAAGTCCGGTAAGAATACAAAGCGTCCGGCATTTGAACGAATGATGGGAAAAGTAAAGTCAGGACAAGTCTCTCATGTGATCGTATACAAGATTGACCGTATCTCACGAAACCTTGTGGACTTCTCTCTCATGTACGATGATTTCAAGTACAACAACGTAACCTTTATCTCGCTGAACGAGCAATTTGACACCTCTAGCGCAATCGGCGAAGCTATCCTTAAAATTATACTAGTGTTTGCAGAATTGGAGCGTAAGCTCACATCAGAGCGTGTCACAGACGTAATGATTGGCAGAGCGCAGAACGGACAATGGAATGGTGCAAGGGTTCCCTACGGATGGGATTGGGATGAAGAAAAACAATGTCCTGTGCATTCCAAGAAAGAAGCTCAGTACGCCATTGCTATGTATGAAATGTATCTTAATGGCGGTTCAACGGTTTCAATTCGAGATTACAATAACGCACATAACATTCCAACCAAGCGTGGTGGCGAATGGACGTCCAAAACTGTTGCTGACTTCTTGAGAAATCCAATAAATAAAGGAGCATACCGGTATAATTACAGAGAAAGCGCTAGGGGACGCAAAAAACCAAATGAAGAAGTTGTTTTCATTGAAAATGCATTTCCACCATTGGTAGAACCTAGAATATGGGAACTAGTCAACAAGCGCATGGATGAAAATACTTTAAAACTAAATACATCCTCTATGCATACAATTCGTAAAAACTGTAACGTGTTTGCCGGATTAATTGTCTGTGGAAAATGTGGAGTCAACTACCAAGTAACAGCAAAAGACCGCCGTAAAGGAAGTGGATTCAGACCATCCTCTTACGCATGTACTGGAAAGTATCAAAAGAACCATTGCGATAACTTAAACGTCAGTGATGTGAAGATAGGTCCGTTTATGATTAACTATATAGCTGCTATGGTTGATGCATCTAAAAGTAGAAAATTCATAAAAGACACTAAGTCATTAGAACAAGTACTACTCTCCCATATCAGCTTCTCAAATATAGCCGGGATTGCGAATGACAGTCTACAAGAGACGTTGGAGTTAATATCCGGTTATAGCGCTTCTAAGAGCGCTCTATGGTCTGCTGAAACATTATCCAAAGAACAACAGACTGACGTTGATTCCAAGCAATCTGAGCTGAATGAGAGGTTGCAGAAAGTAAATCGTGCTATGGAACGGTTAAAAAAAGTATATCTCTTTAGTGATGACGGAATGGACGAAAAGGAATTTCTTGAAATGAAATCGTCATTAGAAGCTGACAGAGTAAAGATTGAAAATGAAATTAAGGGACTAAACGCGCCAATTGCAACCAATGTAGATCAAGTTGCATTTATTAAGTCGGCATCTGAATTTCTGTTGATGCATAAAATAAACAGCGGAGAATTTGTTGACTACAAAGAACTTGCCACGCTTGATGAAGAATCCTTAAAACAATTCATGAATTCTGTAATTGATCATATCGTAGTCAGAGAACGCAAGATTGTAGAAATTGTGTTCGTCAATGGACTTTCTCACACATTACTCTACAAATAAAAACAACCCCGTAAGCACTGAGTTTACGGGGGTTTATTGATTATGACGCCATACAGATTAAATTCTTTATTACCGAGTGCATCTGACACCCAAAGGTTACGGTAGCAAAGGTCAATGGTCTACCAGCCTTTTCTGATTCTCTTCTGACATATTCTTTCGCTTTTTTTATAAAATAATACTGTCTCTCAGGCTCAGTTGTTGGCGCTTCTTGAGTTATATCAATATCGTCTATGTCTCTATATGTATTCATTTTAAAAGTCCCTTTCGTAAAAAAACATAATTAACTCAGATTATTATACTTTAGGGAATTTGATTTTTCAATGACAATTCATTATTTAATTAACGTTCATCAGTTCTACCAACCAAATAATCCAAGCTTACATTAAAATAGTCAGCAATATTAATAAGCATATCAATGTCTGGTTGTCTACCTTTTGCCTCATACCCGGCAATTGCTGACCTTGACACACCGAGTTCAAGTCCTAATCCAAATTGAGATAGATCATTCTCTTTTCTTAGCATTATTAATCTTTTTGAAAATTTTTCCATACTAATCACCTAATTTTACAATACAGAAAAATGTGTAAAAAGTGAAGTGGTAATATTTTACAATACTTCCCGGAGATTTTGCCCTCCGAGAAGTAAAAATTATAAATACGACATCTACAGTCCGAGCAAAGCTCTCCATGTATTCTTGCCAACAATACCGTCTGCACTGAGTCCATGCGCTTTCTGGAAGGCAATTACTGCTGCGCGCGTTCCAGCACTAAAGATTCCATCTACTTTTCCACAGTTATATCCAAGACTGTTCAATCTCTCCTGAATCAATCTCGTGATATTTCCTCTTGCTCCTTTTCTACAGGTCGGACAACCTGCGAGAGTGTTCTTTCCTGGAATGCCATCAACTTTCTGATTAGAAAACCCTTGAGTATTACACGCTGTCTGCAATCTGTGTACCCAGTTATTTCCAGTAGATGTCGCTGTTTTTGCCACTGGTGTTGCCACAGGCGCACTTCCGCTTGAAGTCGTGCCAGTTACGGTCTTTCCGGCAATAGCAGATGCAATCGCATCACCACATTTATCAGCATTCCAGTGTGATGCATCGTTCTGACTGTCCACAAAACAACATTCTATAAGAATTGCTGGAGAATGTGTTTTTCTCAGAACATACAGATTGTGTGTGTATTTTACTCCCCTGTTCGGGATTCCGAGCGTTGCAGAGATATTTGCGCAAATAGCTGCTGCAATATCCTCGGTCTTTTCACCATAACACCATACTTCAACGCCTTTTCCACCACCAGCATTCAAATGGATGGATACATCCAAATCTACGGCATGTGCATTGCATTTTGCAACAATGCTGGCAAGGTTGCGTCCCTGAGTCTTTCCGGCATCGTCCGTACAATCATAGGCCGTATGTCCTGCTGACTGCAATGCAGAAATAACTCTGTTCTTAACTTTTCTGTCCTCGTTTACTTCATCAAGATAACCGGACGCTCCACGGCATACCAAAGAGTGTCCACCATGTACATTATATGTTGACCTATCCTTTTACCTCCTGCTCTGCTTCTTTAATCTCTTCTTCTGTAGGCTCTACGCCCTCATCCAGTTCCATTCCTGCTACTTCTTTTTCGTCCATGTTCTACTCCTTCCTGTGCGATGTCGCACATAAACAATAAGAGGACGATTATTCGTCCTCTGTTACTCTTCTTTATTTGCCTGTTTGATAATCTGGTTAACGTATGTACTTAATCCGGCTACAAGGATTCCCTGTACAATTGCCGTAAATATCGCCATTGCAACATTCTGCACACCATACAGACTGCATGTAGCAATCACATAGATTCCGCATATTACAATCCCAATCACTCCAAGGATGATAGGAATATATTTATCTGTCACCGTCTCTGCCTTTTTCAGCCACATTCCGATGAAATACAATACAATTGCTACAACCACAAGTTCCGGTTTTACATAATTCATAATCTGTTCCATAGTTATTCACCTTTCTTTTTTAAATGCAATTCTTCAATTTCATGCATCATTTTAGTTATCATTCCATTTCCACCGAGCGCATGATATGCTTCGTACATCTCGCAGAAGTTTTCATACGCATAGGACGGAATATCTCCAATCTGCATATACTTGCTGTGATACTCAATCAGCTGTACACGTAATAAAAGCATGGTTCCCTTGCTGTTGGCATCCCTGTCTCTTTTCTGATTTTTTAACAGCCAGACAATATAACCCAATATAATAGGAAGTACTAGAGTGTACGTCTGTAACAATAATTCTTTCACTGCGTCTATCTCTCTTTCTTATTCTATGCAATAAAATAAGACCTGCTACGGTCTTGCTCTGATTTCCATATATACCTCCACAAAAATAAGAGCAGTCATTCCGCTCTTACACAATACCTCCTGTTAATTTGCTTCATCTAATTTTTTGGTGGAATATAACTTCTGATTCCATCAATATGCTTCTTAAGTTCTTCATCTACTGCAAAAAAATGATTTTTTGTTATTATCAGATTTCAAATTTCCCTCTTCATCAACTACATCTAAAACAATTTGTAATGTGGCATTTTCTCTTTCCACAATATATGTCGAATCCAATCATCAAGCACAACTGCGACTGCTGATAAAAAAAACCATATTGCAGTAAATGGTAAGCATATCTGACCAAGTAAATTGAACGGCATATTGCTGTAATCCCATACATGCCAACCAAGCCATAGATTCACAATGCAACCGCATATAAACTCCAATGCAGTGATCACAAGCGCTCCTACCAACATCTGTTTTGCCAATGGTATTTTCTTGTATTTCTCATTGATGAACCCAATCAAAAAGAACGCCAGCCCACCAACAATAAACATTGACCAGTGAGTGCGTCCTCTTACGATTAATTCGATTAATACATATAGCAGACCACCAATCCAAAATAGAATCAATGGTCTTAATTGCTTCATGACTTCTGAGCCAACATAGCTTTTAGTGGCTCAGACTGATAGGCTTCCGGAATACCTGTGCCGTAGGTAACCCGTCCAACCTCTTCCTTGCTTTCCAGTGAGCGGATGTAAATTCTGAGATCGCGAAAATACGTGATATGCCACGTAATGAATTCCATTGCTGCAGCTGTGATTTTTGCCATATCCGCATTACTGTAAAACTTGCAATGCTTTGTTTCATCAGAAGTATGCCACGGGATATTCTCTTCACCGGAAGCAACCTGTGTCTGCAACCCAACAAGGCTCGTCTGGTCATGGTCGGTTAATGAAAAATGCTCCACAGAGCCATCAGACAGAGTGACATCAACGCCATTTTGAATAGCATCTTGCTGAGCTTTATTCATCTCTGCAACTTTAGCTTCTTTCACTTCATCAAGTGTCGGTTCAGGTACAGGCATTGGTTCAGGCTCAACAGGCTCAACATACACGCTACCATCGTTGGAAAGAATGTAGCTGTCCTCATTCTCTTTGTACAAGGTCTTGAATCCATCATACTTTCCAAAGACGCTTCCAGCATCATTCAACAGGTGAAAACCGGACAAGTTCACCTCTGCACCGGAAATCTGAATCAGATGCTCTCCTAGTTTCTTCACAGACGCTTCTACCGTGTCTGTATTATCAAGAAATAACACATGCATAGGTTATTTCCTCCTTTCAATAAAATAAGAGCCACAAGGCTCAAATAAATGGTTTACAGTTACTTAACTAAATAGCAAAATCATAAAGGCGTTCAACATTCAGTGTCCTAGGTTGAATGCAAAAGCGAACTCATTGACGAAAATTAGTATTATGTCAGATGCTGATTTCGATTCAGCGTTAAAAAACGCTGGTTGTACACAGGCATTAGGATTCTGTGCGTTAAGAGTAACGTACGAAGACCAGATACAGTGTACATTTTCCTTGCACCCAAGCGCCGGACTGTATGTACAGCTTGATTCGAGATGGAGCGCTGATCTAACGGTCGAGCCAGTATGCTGCGTTATTGCGAAATAATTACAACAGAAGGATTTAGATGCCAATAGCTATAAAATTGACATAATAATGCGACGAGGAGTTAAGCTTGCTATACACATCGTGAACAGCAATATTAATGGCAGTTTTAGAGATACTTACCTTGGCGTTTCGTCCAAGCTCATCATAAGTATTTCCAATATTCCCTACACCAGTCGTAACATAAGGGGCTTGAGAAAATGCGACTGGGAAACTAGCACCTCCTGCTAGTACATTAGGATTTGCATAATTACATTTTACACTTCCAAATACAATTTTGAGACCATTGAAAAATTCAACACACCCTAGTTTTTCTGTATCAACATCTGGACTTATAAAATTTTTAATGCTTTTGCTATTTAGTTCTTTAACTGCCTTTGCGTCAACAAAGTATCCTTCCTCTGTCACGAGGTCGATTTCATCTAAGGAAACCAATTTATTCGCGTAGATATTATTGATCGCTTCACGCTCTTCAATAACCTCTTTTGCCCCGTATGAACTTCCGACTTGGCTATACGCTGTTGAATCCTGTAATGATATTGTTCCATCAGAATTATTAATCTGCGTATATTTTCTTCTATCATTCGAATCTGCCAATATATCATCCTTAAAATTCGTACTTAACGGATTGTATGTTGCCATCTTCATTCCTCCTTATATTCTAAGACAAGACATTTGCCCTAGTTTAAATCCTAATCTACGCTTTATAGCTTCTTGCCGACTAAAGCCGTTATATAGCTTCAAACATGCGCTTTCCAAACGGTTGAAATCCTCAAAAGTCGGAGTTCTGTTATTTGCGTACCAGTTTTTATTCTCACCCTCGTAAAATGCATAAGTGTTATCCTTGAGAGATTCAAGATTATCTTCCATAGCATTAAATTCTTCTGCATATGGGAAATCTGAATACCCCTCTTTGTCTGAACCCATTTCAGTGAACGGGAAATTGATATACAGCTTAAGCGCCTGTTCCCGGAGGTAAGCTATGTTGTTTTTGATTCGATTGTAATCTGTGTAATTGAAATAATCATTTACAGTCCAATCAGTTTTAGGTTCTTGCCACACACTCTTTCCTCCTTGTAATTAATCCACCACCAAGTAATCCGGCATTGAATGTAATCTGCGATTCCTCAACGATTGTTTTCAAATCAGGATCATACTTATTTTCCTGTCCAATCGTGTCACCACAATCAATTGCTGGCTCTCCACGGTAATCAAGCTCGTATTGGATTCCAGACGCAAAGTAATCAGCCAGCCACGCTGTTACAAGCTTACCGTGTTCAGCATTGGATATTAATGGATTCTGCCATTCTTTATCCGTTCCACGGTTATTTATCGTCTGAACTGTATATGCAGTAGATACGTTGTATTTATAACCTTTTACAGCTATCTTAATTTCTTCACCTACCGATACACCGGAGATTGCAAGCTCAACGTAGTATGCGCCAGAAGATTTGATTTCTATGGATTGTCCACTCTTAGCTTCTTCAATAATTGCCCTGTAGCCATAACATGCATCTGTCATGTAGTAGATGGCGTTATTACCATCGTACACGAGTGTTTCTGACGTAAGGTCATCTTCCACATTTGATTTTGAATAAAGGTATCTTGCAACCTTAACATTCTTGATTTTATCAAGCTGTGTTCCGACCGGCGTGGAGTATAAATCATCGTATTCAAGCTTATACGCTGTCTCAGAACCAAGCGAAATATAATTCACATGAATACGGTTATGTGGCTCTGTTTCCACAAACTCAATCTCGATTTTGTCATACTCAGCAAAATCGTATTGAAGCTCAAAGCTTTCAGCAATTCCAGACTGAATTGTGACCGTATCATGTAGTACATTATCCGAGTAGGTCCGTATCACGAATTTCTTCGGAAGATTTTTTCCAAACTCAATATAGATTCCGTATGCTTTATACTTCGCTTCTAGCGTTCGTGTGATGATTGGGTTTTTAGCAAATAATCCATTCTCGTCACTCACGGTCAAACTAACATATCCAGCATTTTGTATACCGGACTTTGGAAGAAATACCATTTTCCCGTCAGCAAGCCACCGGTTATTTTCATATGTCGCAAAATCTGTTTTTGCTGTCTGAGTATCAATACTCGACACATCGGAATAATCCGTTGTTCCATTGGAAGTCGTCTCACACTCCGGCCGGAATAACGAATGAATACGAATACGTCCATATCGGTCGTAGTCGAGTACGCATCTTCCGGCATTTGCAATAATCTGTAATGCCTCTTTGTGTCGGACATTCGGAAGTGGATTGTAAACAGTAACCTTTTTCAGATATGTGTCCAAATAATAATCTTCCTGTGCAACTCCTGCATCTTCCAAGACAAGAACTGCCAAATCATACAAGGTAATCCCCGTTTCATAATACTGTCCTTTGTAATAATCATCACTAAGGAATTTTAGTACATCGACAGCCTTAATCGTTGCTTTTTCATCGGATGCACTCCATTCATACACATAGAGTGAGTGCATCTGCAACCATTCCACTTTGCCATCATCTAGCATATACCCCATTACAACATTCATTCGCTGTCCGCTCTCCAAGAAGTTGATCTCAGATGCCGGATTATCTACGTTAAATATCTGTTCATCATTATTAAGTGTTATGCTAAATTCCGATTCCGGTAAATCATCATTGATTGCAGATAAGCTTGTCTTACTATTTGCTTCTAAAATCCATTCATCGTCATATTCAAGTCCAAGTCCGAACTGAATATAATCAATTCTGACGCGATTATTTGGGATGCTCATTTCTGTAACAACCAATTCGATAGATGCCGTATTGCTGAATACAGTGTCTGTTTTAAACACCTGAGCATTATTTTCAAATTCAACCGATGTTCCGTCATCAGTCATTACAGAAAACTTAGTTGGATAATTCTCACCAAATTGAATAGTCAATCCTTTAATATCGGATTTTCCATATCCAAATACGAACTTTATATGCAATTCATTGTTGAATAAGCTCGTACATGTGTATCCATCTTTCCAGTAGGAAGCGTTATCTTTTGACAGGAAATACATGGTGCCGTCTGCTCGAAACATATTCTGTTCATAAGTTGCATATCGTTTGACTGTATGTTGATTGAATAATGTACTCGGGTCTGAGAAACTGTTATAATCCGTATTTTCCAATGATGCAGATTGCTGCGCTTCTTGATTAATCAATCCAAGTTGTACTTTCATGAAAGACTGTTCACGGATTGGACGCTTCATGGAATCTTTATACTCTTGAGATGTCTGATACATGTCTACCACCCCGAATCAATAATATTGACTTTGCAATTAATGTATGCAATCGGAATACCGTTTTTATCGTATTTGAACACGTCTGCCGACCTATCACCTGGATACATCGTGAGTGTTCTCCAACAGTTGTTTACCATATCCCAAAATTGTACGCTGGAAAAGAAATGCTTATCAAATTCCTGTAGCATACTTGACCATGTTTCGGCATCAAGATACGGCCATTCAAGGTTGTTGATTTTATAATTGTCTCTGCCAATCTTCTGTCCCACAGTCTTGTTATTTGCGTTTCTAGCTGCATTAACAGCAGTTGCCACAACCATATTCGGATGGCGTTTCGGTGCTGGAAAAGGCTTTCCATTCACCATTATAAAATTGGATATATGTCTTGCGGCCCTTTCCTACACCTCCTAAGCTGGACTAAAAGAAAAGCCCGTATTGCTACGTGCTCTTGAAATCTGTTTGTCTACTCGTTTACTATCCATATTTACGCTGACTTCTTTCTTGAGAAGCGCTTTCTGATTTTCAATTACTTCTCTCAGAAGCATATTTGTTTCATCGTTTGCATGTTCAACACCAGCACTGATTCCAGAAATAATCTGATTATTATTGGCTACTACATGTTGATTTCCGATGTTTCCAATGTACTCAGAACCAAATCCATGTTCATTCGCTACATATATTTCACCACTCTTCGGAATTCCACCATTTTCGTATCCCTTGTATCCTCTAGCTGTCCAGCCGTTGTACAAACTTCCATATCTCTTTACCGTGTAATTGATTGCAGCAATCATATTTGATAACGGGTCGTAGATATTGGTATTGTATCCAGCCATCGCATTCGCATGGAATGTTGGGTCAATGACCTGCATCAATCCTTTTGATGGAGTTCCACGCTTCGCATTGATATCCCAGTTATTAATCGCATTCGGATTTCCACCAGACTCATGTTGCATCTGAGTGAGCAATGCATTCAAATTTGATTCACTGAACTGGTTTGTAAGCTCAAGAGCTTTCTTTGCCAGCTCTCGCCACTGTTCTACACCAGCACTTGCCTTGTAATCAACCTTTGGAATTAGGACACTGAATACGCTTTTGATTTTATTCAAAATCGCATCGAACGTCTTATCAATCATTCCCTTACCAATTCTTGACCAAGGTTCAAACATGCCGGAAACGTCGGTGAATTTATCAATCGCAATCTTTACAATTGATTCAGGGTCTTGAATGTAATCCATGACATTTCCAGTGAATTTCTTAACTGCGCTCCAAGCGTCTCCAAAGAAATCACCAATTCCCCTTGCAAAATGTGGCTTATTACCCATTAATGCTTTTGTCTGCTCTGCCGGCATAATCTTTGTTCCCTTTTGTAATGGTAGCATTACATTTCTACCCTCAGGGATAAATGCTCTTCCAGTTGGAGGCATAATCAGTTCTTTGTAAACAGAACCCGGCTGATCGTTGACGATACCTAATGTATTCTTCGCAAGTCCATCTGTACCATTAGCAAAGTGAACTCCTGCCCACTCGCTTAAATTTCCAGTAGAACCAACTTTATTAAGTACCCAGTTAACGCCCTTGATTACGCCGTTTACCAATGACTTAATAGGCTTAAATGCGTTCTCAGCAATCCCTTTGAAGAATTGCCCAAGTCCGCTCCAAATGCTTTTTACTGAGTCATAAGCTTTTTGGAAACCGCTTCGGAAAAACTCAGGAACCCCGGAAAATACTTTTTTGATTTCTGAATATCTATCAGAAAACCAAGAGCCTACAAACTTCCATGCAGTTTGAGCCAAATCTTTTGCCAATGCGAATCTCCCTTGTATCCATGTTGGAAATTCAACAACTGTCGACTCTATTCCGCTTATGCAATCTGCAAAAAAGCTCTTTGCAGCTGACCATGCATTTTGAATCGTTTGCCATGCGCTCACCAGCCCGTCACCTACAAAAATTCCAAAATCACGGAACCTCGCAAATTGGCTTATTGCTCCATCAATAATATTGGTAAAAGCCATAAGAGGATTTGCGTTAGCTAAAATCTTAAATGCCAAGTCAGTTATATCAGAAACCCATTTAATTTCTGAAATCTTAACGTTGTCAGCTCCACAAATCTTATCAACGATTCCCTGCGCGATTCCAAGCGCAAAATCTTTCGGGAAATCCGTTGCTGCCTCTGCAAGTGCTTTAACAAATTTTGATAAATCCCAAGCTAATCCAGTCCAATCAATACCACATATGAAATCAACAAGCTTCTGTCCGATATCCTTAAATGTTTCATCTTTTTGAAGTTTTTTAATTGCAGCTGTCATTGCCTTAAGGATACCTTTTGCGAAATTACTTAATGTTTCACCCGTCAATTTAGCATCCCAGTTCTTAAAAAATCCTTTCAGGCTAGATGCTAAGGATGCACCCAAATTCACCCAATCAAAATTAACTGCGAATGCATTTGCGAAATGAAACGCCGTATTGATTGAATTTGCAAGCGTAGCGCCTAAATCATAAAACAATCTCGGCGAAATCAAACCATTAAGGAATGTGGCTAAATCTTTACCAAAATTTTCAACTTTCTTGTAAACAGAATGCCAGTCAATTGATTCTAATGCGCCACATAATTTCATGTTCAGCATTCTTCCGATTTTAGTAAAATCAGATTTAGCTACAGAATCTTCAAACATTTTCGCAAGGTCTTTCATGGAATTTGGAACTTCAATCGTTTCAAACATGTCTGAAATTGCCGGTTCATTGTTAGAACCACCACCGCCAGTTCCACCGGATCCACCACTTCCACTTCCCGAACCATTATCTGTGTTTGGCTGAATAACATTCAGCTCATCAATTCCAAGTGTATAATTAGCTAAATCCTTAACTGCTTTTGCAGTGTCCTTAACTGCCTTGCCTGTATTTCCAGCACTCTTTGTCGCTGTATCTAATCCGGAAGCGTAATCTTTCCAAGCCTTTTTAGCCTGTACAACAAATCCTTTTCCGGTTAATGCAGCCATAAACTGTCCGACCTTATTTATTGCTCCTGCCAACATATCAATAAACGCTGATACATAAGGAGCAACTACATTTGCAATAGGAGCAAACGCAACAGCCCATGCATTCTTAAGATAAAGTAAAGATGAAACCATGCTCGAAATGCTCTTGTTGTATTCAGAACTATATTGAGCCAAGTTATCTGATCCCTCTTTAATCGCATTTTTGATTTGACTAATCATTCCAAATACAGAGGAAAACATAATGGAAGAGCCAATCATGCGTCCTAATGACATTCCACGATTATTTCCACCATTCTCGGATAAAGCAGATTTTAATGATTTTATCGGATGCAATGCGCTAGAAGCCATTTTCTTTGCATTCCGCATAGCCTTTGTGACATCATCGAATTGTTTCTTAATATCATTGATATTTTTAGCAGAGCCTTTAATACCATTCAAAGCACGTTTGAATAGGTTAAGTTCTTTCTTGGCAGTATTGATATTCTTACCGGCTCTTCGTGCTTCCTCTTCTCCAAGATCGGACTTGACACGCGTTTTCATTGCCTTGACATACTGTTTTTTTATTTCAATTGCACGCTCCCACTGATAAACAGCTTTATCGTATTCAGGATTACCAGGTCCAAGACCTTGCTCGCCTAAAGATATTACCTTTTGCTTGCATTCATCAATTTTATACTCAAGAGTATTAATAGCCTCTTTTGCAGGTTCGGTATTTAACCCCATCTCAGCTTTGGCACTATCCATTATTTCTCTATTATACTGTTTTTCAGCTAATTTAACTTTTGCCTTTTCTTTTGCGAGTTTGTCATATTCGGGGTCGTACTGTCCAAAACCCTTTTTTGACAATTCTGACATTTCTGCATCAATCTGTTTTATCTGAGATTTGAAATCTTCCGCATAAACAGTTGCATTTTTGATATTATTCAAAGTCTTGCTGAAATTTTCTTCCGCATACTTATCGACATGCGCCTGTGCTTCCGCTGATGTCTGTTCCTTGTATGGAGTGGACGTGGCTTTGGGTTTTCTCTTTGAAACATAATCATCGCCTTCAATAAACTCGCCGTAATCGTCAGTGCCTCTATTTATTTTTATATTTTCGGTTGCTTTTTTTTGAGCTTCCAACAATCGTCCCAATGCTTCCGTAGCATCGTCAGCAGCATTTTCATATTGGTTCAATTGCATGATGTTCTTGTACCAACTCTCGCCACCGAGTACGTCTGTACCAGCAAGTGAAATTTTGTCAGACATTGATTGCTTGAGACGGTTATAAGCGCTTTCGTTCTTCTTAATTTCTTTTCGAAGTTCCTCGGAACCCATTTTCGAAAAATCTATATCAAGTTTAGAATCCTTGAACTGCTTCTGAAGCTCTTTCAGCTCTTTTGCTGGATATTTTAAATCAGAACGGTTTGTGCGTATACGGACTTCTCCGTTATTAACAGCCTTTTTCTCTTTCTGAATTTCATGGAACATTTTGCTAATATTTGTCAATTCAGAAAGTCCAGCAACGCCAGTAAAATCAAGTCCATGTGCAGATTTAGCACATTTATCAAGAGCGTCAGCCACTTTAAGCGCCTTTTTCTCAACAGAAGTCAATGTACGACTAGCCTTATTTGCTTCGGTTTCAACAACTATTTCCAAGCTATCTACTTCATTCTCTGCCCTTGATATCACCTGCCTCTCTGATTATTAAACGCTTTCGCCCAAGCACCGAATTCAATCGATGCTATTTCTGTATTCTCAGCAATTATTTCTTCTTCACTCCGATTGTCAACAATATTATCCTTAAAGAATATGTGCTTTTCCGGATATGAACTGTTTTTATTCACTACTTGTCCAATGGCTCTTAATACATATGCACCAGTCATCCAAGACGTAAAATCAGCCATTTGCAATTGCTTCTTTTCCTGCTTTTCTTTTTCATCACGGTATACGAGAAGAGCTTTTGGAGACATCTTCAAAAATTCTGAATATCCGATACCGCAATAAGCAGCCATTGGAAGCCAATAATCGTAAATGAATTGCGTGCAACTACTAAATCGGATTACTCGTCCACTTCCACATTCTGCTCGTCTGTTTCCGTTTTCGCTTTCGTGCCTTTCTTCTTCGGCTCTGCTACTCCCAGAACCTTTCGGAAAAAAGCTGACTCAGCTACAGCCTCATAGAATGAACGAACGATATCTTTTACATCTCCACCACCTAAAACGTGTTGTTCAACCAGTTCTTCTGCGCCAGTTCTATCAAGACCTGTTGCAACGCATGTAAATCCCATTGCAATCAACATGTACTGATTCTTAGCAAAAGCATCCGTGATTGAAAACCCCTGCTCTTCCATGTGTGTGAAGTCTCCGAATTTCATTTCTCCGACTTTGTACGTTTTTCCATTAATTTTTACATTTACCATATTGGCTATCTCCTTTTTCTTAAAAATAAAAAGTAAGGAAACCATTGACGGCTCCCCTACCATAAGATCATATTACCTGTCTACGCAAACTGTGTAGCAGCATCTTTGTTGTAAACCTCTGTTGATGGCATGATTGAAATAGTCATCTCTCTCAAGCCATTTACAGCACCCTCGTTAATAAATACGCTGTGCTGACCTTTCCAGCAATACTTTCCATCTGCTCCGTCTTTACCGAAGTCAAGCTCATAAATCTGTTCTTTATCAGAACTTGCTTTGATCTCATCGAATTTCTCTTTGTCATAGTTCGCTGTGAACTGCATAGCACTCATAGACTGAACGCCTGGAGTAAATGTCTGCATTTTATCTTCCATATCCGTTGTCTCAATGCTTTCCGGCTCACCACCCAACTGAGGGTAGCTCTTAATTTTGCATAACTGAGTTAATGCTGAGGCTGTAGTACCTGCCTTAAGTACGGTATTAATTGTACTCATTCCTGCTGACATGTTTACCATCCTTTCTACCGCTAACTAATGCGGTTAGCGAATACCTCTGTCGGTATCCGGCGCAAAATAATAGGAAGCCTTAAGCTCCCCTTGTTTCAAATTTCTCTATTTCACCGACTGATGTTACGATTCGATTGAATCTTGCCACCATTCGATATAGACTTGTGTCTGCTGCGTTTGTAATGGATTGTGGTCCGTACGTGCGAACGTAACCCATTTTTCTCATTGCATCGCAACACATATTAGCAATCTTTTTTGCTTCTGTAATGCTATCACTTGAATAGCACTGAATCTCAATCACGGACTTTACGGCATTTTCCGAATTTTCCAAATCAATAGATGAATCTGCATTATCAATCTGAATGACTGATACAGCTGGGAACTTTGCTTTAGATTTATCCTCACCGCTGGAGACATTCTTGCAAACATCATTGATATATGTTTTTATATTGGTAAATACTCTGTTTGATACATCAATCCTCGCCAAATACCCTCCTAGCAATGCGTGTAATCGTTTCCGTGTTCCTTAAAGCTGATGCAGTATTGTACATGAATGGTCTGGACGGCATACCTTTTGTCCAATGCCATTTGCCATTCTTGAAATAGAACCAACCTTTTTCTCCATGTTCATTCACATCATAGCGCCATCCTACTATTGAAATATCTGGGTGAGGATTATCCTTTCCAACAATTCCTGTACCAAACTCAACGAATTTCGCCCACGGACATGCTGTATAGATATGATATGAAGCACCATTAACAATAACGTCTCCGGGCTTTATATTCATGCTATTAAGCAATTCTCCGGTATAAATAGCATCTTCACTGAGGATATTTGCTTTCGCAATTGCAACGCCCTCTTCGGCAAGCTGACGCGTAAATTCATCACATTTTTTCTGCAATTCAAGCCGATACTTGCGAATATCATCAGCCAACTGCCGGAATCCTCTGGCAGATAGGTTCGTTGTGTATTTAGGCATTTTTCTTCCTCGCTTTCAAGGCAACTACCAACTGGTTCAGTCCATCGGCAATACCGGCAACTGTGTAATCGGCTGTTTTCCAATCGAATGAATTATCTGAGTTGATAATCGGCATTGAGCCACACCAAATCAATGATTCTTCCGTGATAGGAAGTTTCTGAGTTGTGGAAATCGAACGTGTATAGTCCAAATTCGTTCCAAACACATCAGCATAAGCATTCCCCTTTCCTGGACTTACACTTGCCATAAACGGAATTGGAATGCCATAAACAGGCTTTGTATCACCCGTTTCATCTCCATTTTCGTCAAGGACCGGCTCATTTCCAAGCATATTGGAATACCATAATTTCCGTGAATTTTTCTTACAGTCTCTCATTTATACGCCACCCTCCACCATTAATGCGTATCCCTGCAACCATTCCGGCAAAAACACCGATTTGGTCACGCACAATCTTCTTTCCACTTAACCCAGTGAACGGGAGATAATTGGATCACCGCCTTACTGAGCTGATAAAACCGTTGCAAATGGAATTACCTCACTCAAAATATCATCTCGACTTGTAAAGGTTCTTGAAATTCCACCGCTTTCAGAATAACTTGAATGTCCTTCTGCTCCAATGGTATTCCAATCATACAAAGCCAGACGTTTGATTATTGGCTTCATTCTCTTCATATCCTTTTCTTTGAATTCATCTGTGTGATGATCTTGATAATTTCTTACACATTCAACATCATCCACAGCATTTCTCACCTTAACCAACAGAAGAGCTTGATCGTTTTCTCCTGTCAGCTCTGAATTCAATTCAGTTTTTAAATCGGAAAATATACTATCTATAAGCTCTTCCATTGATCATTTACTCCTTAACCTTCGGCTTTTACAGTTACCGTTGCACTTCCGGCCTTTAAAACCTCATAGTTCTTGTCGCATTCAGCAACGATGATATGTTTTCCACTCTCTGCTACGATATCTGACTTACCGTCCCAAGATTTCCAAACACGAACATTCTGTCCAGCTTCAACTGTAGTCTCTTCATCGGAAACTTTATATTTATAAGAATTTCCGGAAGTGAGTGCAGGCGTTACAGTCAGTTTTGTTGCTCCCACAGCTGTTCCGGCTGCTGACTGTACTGTGAGCGTTCCAAGCTCAGCCGGCGCACTGGCGCTTACCTGTACATAGCGTCTTGCCATATCTTCATCGTGTGGTGTTCTCATGCTCAGATTAGTAATCTTTGCTGAATACCATTCTGGGCCGTGATCAAGACCAATCTGTCCGAAGATCTGTTTCTTTGTTCCTGCACCGACTTTTGCAAGTTCTTCAAGGAAGAAGTTTCCTTTTCCCGGTACAATCTGTTCAACCGGTGCCATGATAGATGGGTCAAACAATGCAACTGTTCCCGTTGGAAGATATTTCAGAGTCTTAAGATATACAGTTCCAAGCGGTGTAAGTACCTGATCCACTGCAATACCATTGAAGTCTCTTCCGGCGCTCACGATTGTTAATCCGTTAGCTGCTGCATCCGCATTAAGCTGTAATCTTCCGGTAGAATCAAGTCCCACTACAAGGTTTGTTGTATCTCCGTTAGAATCATCAATGCACTTCATGGCTTCGCACAGCAGCATAAACGAAAGCATCTTTCCATCTGCATCAACGATATTTGATTCAATTGCAGTAAGGAGACCTCTTGATTTATTCGGAACATTGTCACCTGTTGACTTCTGATATTTCCCGTTAAGGAATGTGTACTCAATGTCCTGCCCGATTTTAGCCATTTTAGCAGCAATCTGGAAATCTTCTTCACTAACTGGATTAGCCTGCTGTCCTGCAACATTAATTCCTGAAAGAGTTCCCATGTTAGACATCTTTCCGTAAGAAATTCCAACGCTTTCCTGGAAAATCTGAGTAACATTTGTCTTCTGCTCTCTTTTCAGAACAGATGCATCCGGTGCTGTTAATGATTCAGCTTCCGAAATATTTGGCTGAGATCCTTCCGCTGTCTCATATTCCTGTCCTGTTACGAATTCCGTGTGATTTGTAGATTTTCTGTGTGCACCAATCATTGTCGAAAATGGTGTCTTGGTATTACCTTTGTTAAAAAGCATACCGCTAAAATTAGGAGTGTTTCCACTCATTGCAAATGTGTCTGACATTTTTTAAATCTCCTTTTCTATTTTGCGTTAGCTTCTGCCTGCTGACGGATAAGAGATGCTACCATGACCATATCTCCGTTAGCCTGAGCTTCTGCAATCTGTTTACTGAAATCTGCTATTTTCTGGTTGCCTGACGGAGGTGCTGGCATATCCTTCATGATTTCTGCTTTAATGCTTTTGCGCACTTCATCATCATGTTTCTGTTGAATTTTGAATACTGTATCCATATCTCCATCGTAAAGAGCTTCGGCAATGTCGAATGCGTCCTTAGGATCGTATTTCTGAGCAAGATACTGTTTCTCGTACTTCGAAACTTTGTTTTCACGGCGAAGGCTCTTTAACTCCTCTTCTGCCTTAGCTTTCTGCTCAGCTTCTTCAATAGCCTTTCGCTCCTGTTCAGAACTTGCTGCTTTCCACTTTTTCTTGTAATCAGCTGCTTCGGAATTTGCTTTTTCCAGAAGTGATTTAGGAACAAATCCTTCAAACTGACTTTTGTCAACCAAGTCTTTTTCGGCTAACACCGCATTAACTTCATCAAAAGTCATATCTTCTTTATAAGCATCACCGAGCAAATCTTTTAAGTCTGCCATTTTCTTTACCTCCTGCGTTTTATACGAGTTCCCTCTCGATTAAATTTCTTAATGTTCCGTTTTTAAGACTTGTCTTGTCTCTTGCGTTTTTGAATAGCTTCCCTGCTATGCATATAAAAAGCACCCCACCATAAGGTGAGATGCTAATTTATCAATCTGAAACTGATTTTTGAGACGGCTGATCTGTTATATCTGGCTGTCTCTTTTTGTACGGATCATCATTTTTATCATCCGTCTTGTCTTCCGGAGTATCATTCGGGAACAGAACTTTATCAATTCTCTCCGCAGAATCAAGTGCTACCTGTTGCGGATCCGTGAATAATCCGACCGTCTCAATCGCCCTTAACGGGTCAATCCCAATATGAATTAATGTTGCAAGCGAATTACATTTCGTAGCCAAGTCGTATGTACGTGACCTTGAGAACTTAATATCTAAATCAGCTAAGCTGAGTTCGGAAATATCATCATCAACTTCATCACTATTTTTGATAATGCTTAAAATGACGGCCGTTTCTCTTCTTTCAGATGCTGTCCAAATCTGTTCCTTTGCTTTCGCATCTGTTTCTGCTGCCATCCAACCAGTTGACATATTCGTGGCACTTCCTGTACTACCACCAGACAATTCCGAACGACTTGGAACACTGCATATATCAAGAATTTGCTGTTTGATGTAATCAACTAATAACTGATTACCGGATTGGTCAAGCGCACACTCTAAATATTTCAATGTTGCCGTTCTTCCGGTCGGTGATTTAGTAACAATCATTCCATCCTGACGCATCTGTTTGTACTGCTCATCGTCAATTTCAATGTTGTCACCCCACAACAAGTTTTGAACATGTTGTGCAATGTCATTTACTCTATCCGAATCTGTAGTATTCAGTGCATCCATCAATGGGATTGCCTTTTCAAAGCACCCCATACGGTCAAAATCATTGATATATTCTATAATCGGGACTTGTCCTAAAACATTCGGCAATACTTTAAAGTCCTGATAATAAGAACCGGAGGAGACACCTCTTTCAATTTCAAAATACTGATTTTTCGTATAACATCCAAAAAGAATAGAGCCATTAATTCTTGGAAAATAAGTTACTCCAAGAATCGGTTCCCTATAGGCATCATTGCTATATACAACGAATGTATTCATTGGATTTAGAACCAGTAAATCAAATACCGAACTTCCAGTTTTGAAACGTTTCGGCAATATCAACCTGTATCCGACGCCGCAAGTCTTTACATCTTTTGCCAATTGCAGATCCTTTGATGATTTGCTCTCTTCTGTCAGCATTTCATTAATAGCAGCAATACGCATATCTTCAATCTGTGATTCTTTACTGCCGAATATCTTCTGGATAGCTCTTTTGAAAAATCCGGCACTCTTCATATCTTTTCTGGCACGTTGCACATATGTAATTGGCGAGCCGAATTCATATCCCAATTTGAATTCAAGAATTTCAGATGCCATGTTATCAACGATTCGCTCATTGATTTCTGGCCGGACTTCCTTTTCTCTTTTCAAAATTGGCTGTTTACCTCTTACATATTCAAAAAGATACTGAATTTCACTTCTGTTCATTTCATGGATTGTAAAAGCTTCACTAAGTACAGGAAGTATATTTGTCGCATCTATATTCAGTTCGTCTGTAAAAATCTGTTTTCTTCCAAATAACTCCACTTAGTTCCACCTCTGCATAAAAAAAGAACCTCACGTGACGGTACCACGCAAAGCTCTTTTTCTCTTAATAATGAACGAATTACAATTTCTTCGATTATAATTTTACTACTGTAAAATGTGAATTTTGTGAAAGTTTACTCCAAAACGTATTTTTTTATCCTTTTTGTAATTGTAGAACGCTCCATTCCAAGTTTAAATGCTATCTGTTGCTGAGACATTCCGTCTTTCGTGTATTCTAGAATCATCTTGTCTTCAATATCTTTTGCATTAGCAATCACTGTATCAATCACTATTTCCAATTCATTCAGTCTGCGTATATCATCTTGAATCTTAACTTCCATCTCACGGCATTTCTGATTCCATTCTTGCCTTTGACGAATTTCAGCGTCAGTACAACCACCGACCGTGAACCCACGTGGCTCATATGGAAAATTTGGATTGGATCCGTATACCTTGCCGGAATACGTAGACGGCTGTTTTGCAATATAGCGGTCAAGTTTTCTCTGGTCCCGTTCAAGGAGGACCTTTAATAATTTATAGTTTGCAATATCTTTTCTTGTAAGCTTCATTTCAATTATCCTCCTTAAATTCCAAGTGCTGCTCTGCTATATGTTGTTACCGTTGCACCAATAAGATTCTGTACAAATAATGCAAAGCTGGCCAATCCATCCGGTACATCATCATGTGGGTTCTTTCCACGAACTGAATAACTCAGCAAGAATCCCATCATCTTTCCATAATCGCTCTTTGGCTGATACTCTGTTCTTGCCTTAAACAGAACGTGTTTCTTAACCCAATCGGCATTTACTATAATTTTCGTTTCCTTGTTCGCTTCTGTGTATTTGGTGGTAATATTACATACCCCGCCCTTTTCTTCTACGAGCTTGCTCACATCCAAAGCCACACGATCCCCACCGTTGTTACTCTCAAATTGGCATTGTTGCATCCTAGTATTCACGATCAAATCAGATGTTCGTTCATACTGGATGCCATAATTTGAATTATCATCACAAATGCAAGCTGTAAGATAATAGTCATTGCCATACTTCAACAGGCACGGTAAGAACATGGAGTCTGTACCGGTATTCTTCGTATCGCATATTCCAAGAATTGCATCCGGTTCTCCAAGCGGAAGTGTAATGAATCTCCTGAGTTCTTCATCCGTATACAGAAGTCCTTCACGCTCAATAGGTTCATTCTTATACAGACATCTATAAGAGATTTCATCCATTGTAAGCTCTTGGTCGTGGAAAAACTTAACACTGAACCCATTGTATTTGTAATCAAAGTTTGATTCGCCAGTAACTGGGTCAATATCCGGAATGGCAATAAAGCGGGCCTTATCATTTCCCTCATAAATAGCAATTAATCGCCCAATCACATCATGCACGGACCATCTGGTAGCAATATGAATCTCCTTGCAGCCATCCATTTTACGCTGCTTAGCATCGGTACCATAGATTCTCCACAGCTTGTCCAGGATATTTTTATTCAGAGCTTCTTCAATACCACCTATCAAGTCATCGCAATACAGGTATCTGTTCGCACGGACCTTACCTGCATTCTTACTTCCAACGGATGTGCACTGAATATTTGAGAAGGGTTTGTATTTATTAAAGTTAATGGTTTCTCTCTTTGCATTAGTGCTATGGAATTTTACATCAGGAAAAATCTCAGACCAGCAATACTCATCAGAGTTCGTTGTTATATCCAGAACCCCATCGTAGAACATTCGAGTAATGTCACTACTATGCGAGAAAAACAAACTGAAATCATCTGGATGCCTTCCAGCAATCCATGATGCAAAGAATTTCTCAAGCGTGGTTTTTTGAGTTCCTGGAGGCATTGAAATTGATAAAATATCAAGTTTATCATCTTCCAGATCTTGCATAGACTGTATTAATCCATGCTTATTCAATTGTTTCCTTTTTGGAGAATAAAAGCGGTCCTGTTCCAATCGCTTTCGCTCAAGATAGAGCAGATAGCTGTCAAATAAATGCGGAGCTTCAAATTTCAATGCTTGCCAGTACAAATCCTCAAATCGCACGTCTTGATTCTGAATAAGCAACCTTTGAGCTGATTTCTTAACTGCTTTCGAGAGCTTAAGGCAATATTTTAGATAATCATGGTTATCCTCATACATATTCAAGCACAGTTGCATGATATTATCCCATGTACTGTATTCATTTGATGGTTGCATCTTCAATGCATTTGCTATTTTCTTATATTCTGTAAAATCCCTTTGCTCACCTCGTAATAATCAAAAAAGCCAATATCTGCAATTTCTCACAAATATCGGCTCTGGCTCTTAGGCTCTGGCACTAATTATTTTTCATCAATAGCGACTGTTCCTGTCGTGTAATATACTACATGACGCTTACCATTTTCATCATCAAATAATATTCTGTCATCATCGTATTCAACGTCAAATTTTCCTTCGTACTGCTTTATAATTTCCCCGTTCACATCGTATATCGTCACAATTCTCTCAATTCCAGAATTAAAATTTGATTCTTGAGATTTTAATGCTCTCTTCCCACTTTCAGTATTGTTGTAATACGCATTCATACCTACAAATGCTCCAATACATAGTACAGCAGCAATTCCGATTGAAACAATCCACGAAATAGGACCGCCACCTTCATCAGACCAATACCATGCAATAATTGCTGCAAAAATCAAAATAACTAATGCAATTGTTCCAAATAAAATCCAACCACCTATTGTCATTTCTTAATCTCCTTTACCTTCCTGTCTTCGATTGCTGAACAATATGTTCATACATTCTTCTGCATCTGTCCGCATTTTTACAACGAATATCTGTAATATACATTTTTTCTCCGAATGAGCTAGCATCCATCTTTTCAACAGCTGCTTCAAAATCTCCGCACCTATCACAATATTCTTCCAGGTACAGATTAAACGTTTTATATGTACTCATTGTTTTATCTTTCCATCCTTAATCACCGGATAATACGCTTTTTTGCAGTGCTTACACCATATCGGCGTATTCTCAATATTGGAATGTTTTTCTACTCTCTGGCTAGTCTTGTGACCGGCCGGACAGTAATACCGACTTTCTTTGATCTGCTCCATTATTCTAACCACTCATTGTCCAAATAATAAAATCCATACACAATGCCTCCTGTCAGTATAATCCATATAATCCAAAATATAACCATAGCAACTGTTGCGTTGGTTTCAAACATTTTCACAACATCGTCAATCGAACTGCCCTTGTAAAAGTGTGTCTTGTTTGGAACTGTTCCATCTCTAAGGTCTGCAAAAATCGTACCCTTGTACTTTGTTTTTACTCCGTAATACACAAATCGTACTTTTACGCGTTCGCCAGACTTCCAACTGTACACCTTATCTCCAGGAATTGTTTTTATGTATTTTGAAGATGGCAAATCTATCTTGTTGTAAGAAAAAGTGGATCCGCAAAATTTAATTTCTTTTGCGTGTAAAGATTCTACATTCTCTGTTTCCCATTCATAATAAACTCTAATTCTTGTATGTTCTTTACCTTTAGAATCTTTTTCAGTTATTTCTTCTTCGTGACGTTCCCGTCTTTCTTCTATCTTTTTAACAAAAATATATTCTCCACCAATTTCTGGATAAGTCACTGTATCAACAGCTTCTAAATCACCATACACAAAAGCATCTCCTACATTTGTGTCCATTCCATATTGAAAAAGTTCTTCATTTTCAATCTTAACAGCTTTATTGTATTGTTCATTATCATCCATAATGCTATTTTGAATCTTGCCCGATATAAGAAATCCAATCAAAAGCATTACAGCCACGATAGATACGCTTGCTAAGACTTCACGCTTCGTGATCTCCATTTATTTATCTCCGAACAAATCTTGTGGCGCATCTTCTGAAACATCGTATTCAAGGTAAGAATAAGACTGCTTCTCATATCCAGTCATATTTAAGAAAATACTTGTCGGGAACTTACGCACGTAACGATTGTACTGTTTCACTTGCTTATTGAAGTTGCTTCGGTATTCAGCAATCATATTTTCTGTGATTGACAGCTCATTCATTAACTGCTTGTAATTTTCATTTGATTTTAGTTCTGGATAAGCTTCACTGACTGCTGTGATTGCTGTAGTGACATTTTCGATATCTCCAGCCTGGCCTCTTCCATCAACAACAGCTTTCAATGTTTCCGCTTCATGTGAATCATACTGTTTCACGCAATCTGCAAGATTATACACAAGGTCAATTCTCCGTTTTTCCTGCACCTTAATATCTGACTGTGCTGTCTTTACTTGCTCTTCCATCGCAATAGCCCTATTCTGCGAGCTGTATACTCCAAATACACACATCAGAGCTACAGTAACAACGCCACCCAATGTAATTAAAGCTACTTTCCAATTACTTTTCATTTATCTATTCCTCCGTATAACAGGTGTTTGTAATCTTTCCGTACACATCTTCATATAGTTCCTATTTTTCGTTCTTTCCAAGAACATTTCGTTCAATGCGATCTTCTACTCTACGATTCATCCACATGAGAGCTTCCTCGATATGAGTAAGTGCGCAAGCATTTTCTCTTGACGCAAACGGTCCTGCCTGAAAAGCTTTTAAGCGATCACGTACAATTTCCAGTAAATCTGTGTCGATCACACCGTGAAGCGAATCTTTTTCTTTTCGTGGTCCGCACTGCATCTGTAATGTAAGAAGCAGATTATCTGGTTCCGCTCTTAACGATGTATCATCATCTTCAAGCGTTGCTGTTCCGGCCTTGTACACACAATATAAGTGATTGGCACCGCCTGGGCCGATTTCATCTACGGCAAACACATCATTTAATTTTTCTCTTTTCTGAATTGTTGATAATTGCTTCATTTCTAATCCTCCTGCTCTGGCTGAACATTTCCACAGCCACGACAATATGTTTTTCCATCAACTTCTTTTGTACACATACAGTTGTGTACTTCATTGCATTTCGTTTCATTTACCTCTACATAATCTTTCATCGCATTTTCTCCCATCCATCTTGAATCATTTTAGGTTTATACACATGTTCCGTATATCCTTGTCCATTGCAAAGGTCGCATTCCACATCGTAATACTCGTAATCATCGCAACATTCCCAGTACTGAGCTTTATTGCGCTTCTTTGTGATTTTCCCAGCCCCGTTACACTTTGGACATTTATGGATTTTATTTCCCTGTATTTCTTTTTGCAATTCTGCTAAAGTTGTATTCTCTCCATAAGTCTTGCACAGCCTTACAACATCACATATCTTCATCGTATCCTCTTCGTTCTTCCATAAGTCAACAATCAAAAGTGGCATATAACAACACGGTTGCCATTCTTCAATAGTTTCCTTTGCATCCTCGATTGTTTTGCATATCCAAACTGGCATACTGTTCAATGCATTCACTATCGCATACTGATAATCTGCATATTTGCTCCTAGCATCGTCAATCGTCAATATATCAGCATTACATGAGATATTATTTCGACTACATCTCACTAAATCGAAGATTTTTGCTAAATTCATAAATCGCCTCCGCTGCTATCGGTTCTTTACCTATAATCGAATACGCACCACAGTAACCAGTAAAAACAACATTATCGACTTCTATTTTTGAATAATAGTCAAATGGTATCAGCGTTTCAACCACATAGAATCTCGGAATAAATCCAAGGCTCTTATTGCCAGCAAATACCTCATTAAATTCAATCCATCCTTTTATAGACTGTCCTGTTTTCTCAATATAAGCGGTTTGTATTGTTTTCATAATTACTCTGCAAATACCCAATCTTCCGCAAGCATATCCTCTTGTGTCGGCACATACTGTTCTGCTTTTTCGTGTCCACAGACATCTTTATCACAATCATGCACTAATACGATAATTGCATCACCAGACACAAATCTGCATTCCTCTCTTCCAAGAACGAAAGCGTAATCTCCATATGCAAGCTGTAAGTGCCATTCTGTTTCATGAAGAATTCTTGTAACTTTTCGCTTTTTCTTAACCTGTCTTAAGGCTTCTGAAAATGAAAATTTATTCATACCGCCTAGTGCTGGACAATTTTCTCCTGTCGCAAATATCCATTCGTCAGAACCGATATTTCCAAAAGTGTAATCTGGGATTTCCGTCTGTCGAATATCAATATCATTTCCGTCTTTCGTATGCATCAAGATTGACTGCGCTGGAACGCTCCAAAACCAGTATCCCGCCCATGATGGAAGCTTTACCTTTGCCCCATGTTTCATTGCTTCAAATGCTTCTTTAAATGTCATTGTTACGTCTCCTTTCTACAGACCCACTTGCTCTGCTTTCCATTTCGCTACTCTATCTTTCATGATTTTCCACACCTTTTCTTGAGGCATATCTTTTGGGAATGTGGCAGTTATTAGAATTCCGTACCCATGGCCCAAAAGTTCTCTTTTAATTTCATTTCTTGCGAATGAATAAAATGGTTCTCCCCAATATACATTCTCCAATGCCTTGTAATCGAACTTTGCCGTGTAGCATATCCCAACATCTCCGATAGACTCACATTGAATTTCGTCAGTATCGTACTCTTCAATTTTGGACTGGTCTTCACTGTATCGAATATTCCTATTGTTTATTGCACATATCAGCTCTGCTTTTTCTCTATTTAATGCAACTGCTTGAATGCAATAATCAGAATATTCTCCAGCCGTAATTACATACACTTTCATTTCATCACACTCCTAAATCGGCAAGGCAGGAATCGAACCTGCGACACACTGGATATCAGCCAGTTGCTCTACCACTGAGCTACATGCCAATAAGCTGAGCGGACCGCGTTGACGTGTAGTCCACTCACTGTTACGGTTCTTTATGCGGAACACAATATCTATGTTTGAGTGAAAAGATATTGATTTGAAAAGGCGCGAGGCATTCACCTCACTTTCTTT
>ERZ1035037.31-NODE-31-length-55971-cov-17.412386_pt1 | contig 55971 bp, 84 predicted proteins | sample MGYA00520618_ERZ1035037 | MGnify/ENA primary metagenome ERZ1035037 (study PRJEB33766, sample SAMN09781741) | gut metagenome | biome: gut microbiome | host: Homo sapiens | place: Madagascar | study: EMG produced TPA metagenomics assembly of the PRJNA485056 data set...
GCGTGGGAAAACAGCTCCGTCGTGGCGTGGGAAAACAGCTCCGTCGTGGCGTGGGGAAACAGCTCCGTCGAGGCGTGGGGAAACAGCTCCGTCGTGGCGTGGGAAAACAGCTCCGTCGTGGCGAGGGGAAACAGCTCCGTCGAGGCGTGGGGAAACAGCTCCGTCGTGGCGTGGGAAAACAGCTCCGTCGTGGCGAGGGGAAACAGCCAAGTTGTAGACACGTGCAGGCGGGGAAACATAAAAACCTCCGGCAATGCCCGCATTGTGTGTAATCCTGACAACATTTCGGATTGGGCAGAGGCAAACGACATTACTATAACAGACGGAAAAATCAGACTGTATAAAGCAGTGCATAAGCGCGATGGCGAATACGTTGCAGACTGGGATAGTCAGTTTGTATACTCCATCGGCAAAGTTGCTGAAGCGGACGGTTTTACACGTATGCCCTCCGAAGATTGCGGTCACGGTATACATATGGCAACGCTGGCGTGGTCAGTCGCTTACGGGTGCAACTGGAAAGACATTGCACTGCTGGAACTCGAAACTGACGCAGATGAGGTCGTCGTACCGCTGTACGAAACCGGCAAGGTTCGTGCGCCGAAAGCGCTGGTTATCCGTGAAGTGCCGCTGGAGGAGGCGGGCATCATGGGCAAGATTTTGGCAAAGCGGAGGAGTTGTAAAAATGCCTGAATACATAGAGCTGAGCGCGGCGGTTTGCATTGCGGACTATGCCGCAGATGAACATCCATATGAAAAAGACCCGGCAACCCCCGAGACGTTTTCAGAATACAATCAAGGCTGGAATGACGCTTGCGATTATATCCGGAACAGACTGGAAAGCAAGCCCGCCGCTGACGTTGAACCGGTGATTCGGTGCAAGGACTGTAAGAAGAGCGGACTTACAGAGTTCGGGCGATACTGTTCTGCGCCGATGGGCACGTTCTTCGGCTGCATCCCTGTGGAGGACGATTCCTTTTGCAGCGGCGGAGTGAGAAAGAATGAAACTGTGTGACAGATGCCGGGTGTCCGGCTGCCTGCTCAACTACGGCGGGAAAGCTTGCCAAGACGCAAGAAAGCGGGAGTGCCCAGACGTGGTATTCACTCGCGCGGACAAGATCAGAAATATGACTGATGAAGAGCTGGCGGAATTCGCCATAATTTGTCCGGTTCTTAAAGGCGAAGCCTGCCTTAAACCGACGTGTGCCGAGTGCCGTCTGGAGTGGCTTAAAGAACCGGTGGAGGTGCTGTAATGTCAATAAGTAAAAAGACCCGAGAGGCTGTCTATCAGAAATATGCCGGGCACTGTGCATACTGCGGCAGGGCAATCGCCTACAAGGATATGCAGGTCGACCACTTGCGCCCTCGGCGTGCATACAACGCGGAGGGCGAGGGAACCGACGATATATCAAACCTCATGCCGTCCTGCAGGATGTGTAACCACTACAAGCGCGCAAATACCTTAGAGACTTTCAGACGATACATACAGGAGATTCCGAAGAAACTCCGAGAGAACTACATCTACAAGGTCGGCATTGCCTACAGAAACGTCATAGAGATGGAAAAGCCGATAGTGTTCTATTTTGAGCAGTTGCAACTCCCTCATACAGGATTTCGCTGTGGTACGTGTAAGTACGATTTCGACTTAGACAATGTGGAGCCCTGCATCGACTGCGATAATGGCAGCCGGTGGGAGGAAAAAGGAGGCGGCCATGAGGAATAGACCCGCCCCTGAGACCATCCCCACGCCGGAGGGCGTATCTCTTTGCCCATGCCCATGGTGCGGCGCAGAGGCGCATATAACATCCCTGACCTTCCCGGCGCGAGGCATGGCAAAGACGCTCTTCGGCGTGACGTGCGTCAGTCTAAAGCATCGGACTCCTATTGCATTTGTCACTCCGCAATCCGCCGCCACGTTCTGGGCTGACTGTGCAGACCGCGCGAAAAAGGCCGATAAGACGACCATTTTCGTGACCTCGCGAAAATGATAAACGCTTTAATCCGCTTTGCCGTTTCTTTAATCCGTAATTTCGTTTGATTTAATTTAAGGAGTGATGCAGATTTGGTCGGTACAAAGGTCAAGGCTTTGCTTGCGCTCACTGGCACGACGCATAGAGAGCTGGCCGAAGCCTTGAGTATTTCCCCTCAGGCATTGAGTAATAAGTTCCAGAAAGACAGTTTCTCCGTGTCCGATCTTATCGGCGCGGCAGACTTCTTCGGATGCAGGCTCAATTTTGAGTTCCCAAACGGCAGCAAGATAACATTCACGACCGAGGATAGGAGGGAATGATGACAAAACAGAGAGTAAAAGTCAAAAATGAACCGTCGCCTCTGACATTGAAAATCTTAGAGCATGAAGATTTCGGCAACGTCAGGGTGATATATGAGGACGGGAAATATCTTTTCTGCGCAAAAGACATCGCAAATGCCCTTGGCTACAAGGACACCACCAACGCAATTAAGCAGCATTGCCGGTGGGTGGTGAAACGCCACCTACCCCACCCACAGTCACCGGGCAAGACAATTGAGATGGTGTTCATCCCAGAGGGCGATGTCTATCGGCTCATCACGCATAGCGCGCTCCCGTCTGCTGGACGCTTTGAGAAATGGCTGTTCGATGAAGTCCTACCGTCTTTGCGAAAGTCCACAGGCTTAGAAGCATTTGAGGTTTTTCTTATGCTTGACAAGGCTCATCAGCGTAAGGCAATGGAGAAGCTTAGAGACAGTTTCGTTGCGCCTGTCAGGGTGGACTACATAAAGGCAAATACCATCGCTGATAAATGCGTTTCCACCCGCTACGGCTACGAGAAGATGCTCAAAAAGGGAGATATGACCCCGGACATGCTTGCAGAGCGGCAGAGAGTTCTTGACGATACAGTGTCCCTTATGACGCTCAAGGAGCGCTACAATATGAATATCTCCGTCAGCGGAGTTATCTACGGAGGGCGCGGATGAAAGGAAAGAAATCTCCCCGCAGTATTCCGCGCACTCAGCAGGACGTTGACCGGGCGCTTGCTTTCGGCCACGCAGAGGGCGCGAATTTCATTTCTACCATGATGCTCTTCATCCTCAAGGACAAGCACGGTTTTCCTGATGATGAGATAGAGCGCCTTGCCAAAGAGGTGGACTTCTACTGCGCCCAGCTCAACGACGGCGCTATCTCCTTTGCGGACGTCAAAAACGCGCTCAAGCAGGACTATGATATCACCATACGCTTCAGATAGGAGGAAGAAAAGCAGAAATGTACCATAAGAAGCTCTTCGCCGGGCAGCGCGAGTACGGCGGCGACCACTACAAAATAGTGAAGATATATACGCAGGAGCGCGACCCGGAAAAGGTTCTCGAATACTGCCGCGCAAATATCAATCCCGGCATTTACCCGGACTACGACACATGGTATAATAACATCGCACCCGGCGGTAAGTATTTCGGAGATACTAGGTATTTCTACGACGGCTGGTGCAAACTCGAAAAAGTTCCGCACGGCTGGAAGTACACGCTGTGCAAGCCATACAGGGATAAAAAAGAAAGGGGTTCTGACAAATGAAGATCGAGAAAGTTTCCGCACACCACATCCGTTTTGATAACGGCACGGCCATTAAGATCGCGCCGCAGTCCATGCGCATCGACACCACGTCGCTTTCGCTCGTGCCCGGCATCAAGGACATGGACTTCAAAGAGCCTGTCGCCTTTACTGAGGGCGCGCAGGGCTGCGCTTTCAGCTTCGGCAATATCGGCGGAAAGATGATACCCGTCAGCATCTTCGGCGGTGGTGCAAGCCGCGAGTGCGCTGTCTACTACGAAAATAAGCTGAAACTGGTGGTGGAGGTATGCTGAACGATGGGCGCATAATGGGCTATCTCACCGGCGACCCTGTCCAGAAATACGGCACGGTGGACGGCAAGCCCTATGCGCAGTTCACTCTTGCCTGTGAGCGCGACTTTCGCCCGCACGGCAAATCGACCTATGATTTCCCGTCGTTCGTGGCCTACGGGCGCATGAGCGAGGTCGTCACGCAGTATCTCAAAAAAGGACAGACCGTCATTGTGGAGTATCAGCTCAAGTCGGTTTCCTACAATTTCGATGGGCGCAAAGTTACCCAGACGCGCCCCACGGTCACGAGAGTGCGCTTTGACCGGCTCCGCGACCCGCTTGTCAAAGTGCCGAAGAAAGGCGAAGCGGGCAGCGAGGAATTTTATTACGAAGGATTTGACGAGGAGGGTTTGATTGAACATGGAGAACTTAAAAACGCAGACGGTTAAGCATAAGTATATCGTGAAGCTTACATGCTCCACACCCTTTAACCTTATTTGTCGCGCGGGGTATTCCCCCAACACAATAATTTATATGCCGGTCACAGAATCCGTTTCTGCAGCACTCAAGGAAACCGCACAATGTTGTAAGAGTTTCGGCGAACCCGGCACCTATGACGTCTCTGTGTGCCTCGAAACCGCCCGAGATGAGGAACTGTATGCAAACACGCTTGTCGCGCCCGACGCATATACATTTCTCCGCAAATGCGCCGTGGACGCGGCGATGCCCAGATGATCAAAAAGCTCCACGGTCATCCGTGGAGCTTTTCTTGTTGAATTATCCTGCATAATATGATATTATCCCTACAAGCTAAGGACGGAGGCGAACTTCTGCAAGTTACATACTACGGAGGTATCGCCATGAGTATAACAGATACAATAGCACTATTTATGCTTGTACTCGCGGCTATTGGTTTGGGTGCAAACCTAAAGAAATAGCCGCCCCCTAACCCCAGCAAGAAGCGGCAATTTCAAGCTATAAACTTGTAGAGTTGGCCGTTTCCTGCTGTGACGTCAGCGGGAACCGTCCTTAGTGAGAATATATCATTTTCTGCGGCGAAAGTCAACAGCTAAAACAAAGGAAACGCAACAAAGGAAACGCAGCAAAGGGAATGAAACAAAGGCGGGGCTATTGCCCTGCCTTTTCCTGCCAGTTTATTTCTATCCTTGAATTTCCTGCTCGGCTGTGATACACTGTCAATATCCCAAGAAAATGGCTTGAAAGGAAGCGCTATTATGAAAGCTCCAAGCAGATGGCCCCATGTGCAGCGAAGTTAACTACTGGAAAAAGATCGATACGGCCAACAAAGGATTCAGTGTCGGCAAAGCCGCTGTTGGCGGACTTCTCCTCGGACCTGTTGGTTTGGTAGGAGGAGCACTCGGCAAAAGGAAAGAATCTTGGTGCTGTGGCAAGTGTGGATTCCAACACGAGTATGACGCATGAAAGCAAAACCGCCCCGTTTTTACGGGGCGTGTTTATTATACACCAATCAATTCCTCAAAATACTGCAAGCAGGAGCATTTCAGGAATTGCGCATTACGGGGTACGTCTGGGCGCTTTTTTGCTCTCTTGTACTGCGTCAAATATCGGTTCATGGCGGTCTGCATATCGTGTGCAGTTATATTGATGAAAGCATCGAACTCGTTTTGCCGCAGATGAGGGCGGCGCGTCTTGTCTATGTAGCGTTCGGCATCAAGAATAACAACGGTTTTGGAAAAATCCAATCCGCAGTGATTGGCTTCATCAGTCCATATCGCGTAAGAGTGTTTAATGTGCGACCGGAACGGCACGCAGCAAAGAAGCCCGTCGATCAAAAATGTAGCACACGCATGAGGCCTGTCTTTCTTGCGCTCGATCTCTTTGCAACCGGCGTAATCCGAGTAAAACTCGGCGGTCAGGAAAACTAAATCTATCATATTCTCTCTTGTGACGCAAGACAGCCCCGCAACGGGGGCTGTCTTCTCGGCGAACTTTTTTTCGTTTACCCAGCTCGCGTTCTACGAGCTGATCTTCTCAGCGGGCTTTTTTTAGATTATGCAGCTCGTAACCCTGCGAGCTGGTCATACGACGACACGACCGCAGAACATAAGTTCATTGTCATGCGCAAGTAGTTTCCCACCTGCATCACCATTATATACGTTGGGTGCGCATTTGTAAACCCCAAATTTCACTTTGGAGAAATCCACACAAATCAGCTTCTGCCCATCTGTCTTTTCCCTCGTTTCAATATTTTTTTAATGCCCCTATTGACAATGACGTGTAATCGTGTTATCATGTCCGCGAAAGGCAGGTGAAAACTGTGTCAGAAAAAAACATTGGAATAAAAGTCGATGCTGAGCTTTACAAAAAAATCAAGATTAAAATTGCAAAGAAAGACATAACTCTGAAAGATTATATCTTGAAACTGATTGAGGAAGACTTGAAATCCGATGAAGAGTAAAGAAACTCCCCCTTTGCGTACTGTCTGCAAACTGATGCGCAAAGAAGGAGTATCACCGAGGAATGTTCTCACGGTAAATCTATTATACTGTGTTGAATTTCCTCTGTCAATCAAAAGTTTTCGAGGAGGAAATTTTTAATGAATGAACTCATAACCGTCAACAACGGGCAACCGGTGGTCAGTAGCGTGGACATTGCAGAACACTTCTGCAAAGAGCATAAAAATGTACTACAGACTATCGAAAATATCACGGCTGAAAATTCAGCCGTGACCCCCATGTTCTATAAAACAACCTACAAAGCAGGAACTGGCAAGCAGTACCCAATGTATCTTATGAACCGAGACGGGTTCTCTCTTCTCTGCATGGGATTTACCGGTGCGAAGGCTCTTGAATGGAAGCTCAAGTACATAGACGCCTTTAATAAGATGGAAAAGACCCTCACCGAACAACCTGCCAAGCCCATGACCGCAATGCAGATGCTTGAACTGCAAGTGCAGGTCAACAAAGAACTCTCTGACCGCATTGATGCGGTGGAAAGCAACCAGAAGCGTATCGCCGAAGCCTGTTCCGTCCCTGCTGTGGGGCGCGACGAGTGGCAGGAGAACATGAAGAAGTACCTTTCCGGGCTGTGCGAAGAATACGGCATGAGCTATCCCGTGATGTACGATGACCTGTATAGCGCATTAGAGCGCAAGGTCGGGTGCAACCTCACGACGCGGCAGAGCAATATGCGCAAGCGTCTCAAGGCCGCAGGAGCGACGTACAAGGAGCGTCAGAGCGTTTCCAAACTCACGGTCATAGCTAAAGACCCGGTGCTCACGGGCGTGTTTGAGGGCATCGTACAGCGTTATGCGGCGCATCTTGCGTCGCGCAAATGGGAAACCGCGTAAGAAAATGAGCGGCAGGAATGCCGCTCAATGATAGAATAGATTTTTTTGAAATAGTGCTTGACATTTTGAGTTCCAAGTAGTAGTATACTTTCAGGAACTCAATAAAGGAGGTTTAATCGGTGAGTTCTAAAATGGGTAGACCTAAACTTGAGAACCCGAAGAACAATGATGTTAAAGTCCGTCTTGATGATGCTACGCATGAGAAACTGTTGGCATACTGCGAGAAGCATCAAATGACGAAAGCGGAAGTCATTCGAGAGGCTATCATTTCAAAGGTCTGCGAAAAATAGCAAACGAGCTGTATCGCCGACCAAAGCACCAGCCCGTTTGCGTAAGCAGATGGGTGTAACCCAACTTGAAATCTATTCTATCATCTTGGGCTGCTCCTGTCAAATGAAAAAGACAAGGAGTATCAAAATGACAAGTGAAAATAATTCTTTACAGGTCTTTGAGAATGAACATTTTGGCAAGGTCAGAACTGTAGTGATTGATGATGCTATCTGGTTCGTTGGCAAAGATGTTGCATCCGCGCTCGGTTATAAACGCCCCAAAGATGCTATTACCGCGCATTGTCGTGGGGCGGTGAAACACCGCCTCACCGACACACTCGGGAGAGAGCAGGAAATGCTCTTCATCCCGAAGGGCGACGTTTACCGCCTCGCCGCGTAAAAATAATTTGTTTATAGCTATTGACAGTGTGACCAGTCACCATTATAATGTGACCAGTCACACACGGAGGTGATAAGTGTGGCGGAAAAAGATAGGTCTGATTATTTCCGCGCCCGTCGCAAGTCTATGCAGCAGTATTCTTTTCTTATAGACAAGGAACGTGCAGAAAAGTTTGAAGCCAAACTTGCCGAAAAGAACATCGGTAAGACAGAATGGTTTCGCCAAAAGATAGACGAGGAAATAAATCGGTAAAAGCCGAATAAGCAAGCCGATACCCGTCAAAGTAATGCGACTTGCTTATTCTCCCCCGGAGATTTCCCCGTTGGTAAATCTGATACTACCACACGAGAAGTCTCCATGTCAACTGACAAAAGGAGATTTATTAGAATGATAAATAACGAAAACTCTTTACAGCTGTTCAATTACGAGAGCAACGAGGTGCGAATTATTATTCGCAATGGGGAACCGTGGTTTTGCCTGACAGATGTTTGTAGGGTGTTAGGCTTGAGTAATCCTACCGCTGTTGTGGAAAGATTGGATGTGGATGAACGGTCTAAGTTCAACTTAGGTCGTCAGGGTGAGGTCTGGTTTATCAACGAAAGCGGACTATATCACGTTATCCTCCGCTCCGACAAACCGGAAGCGAAGCCTTTCCGCAAGTGGGTCACTTCCGAAGTGCTTCCCTCTGTCCGTACCACCGGCGTGTATATGACCGGCAATGCGGCTGATCGTATACTGCAAGACCCGGATTTCATCATCCAGCTTGCCACGCAGGTCAAGGAACGCAACGCCCAGCTTGCCGCCGCGAAAGAGAAGATAGCCCTTGACGCTCCAAAGGTTGAGTATTTCGACAGAGCTGTTGAACGCGGCGATAACCTCTCTTTCCGCGATACCGCAAAGGTTCTCGGTGTGTCACAGTCCACGCTTATCAACTTCCTCGGCATAAATCACTACATATACCGCGACCAGAAAGGTCGTCTCCGTCCCTACTCACAGTACGAGCAGAACGGCTTGTTTACCGTCAAGGAGTTTGAAAAGGAGACAAGCGGTTATTCCTCCGTGCAGACCCTTGTCACCTTTAAGGGGCGCGACTACTTCTCAAAGAAAATCTCATCCGCGAAAAACGCGCAGTAATGAAAAGGGAGAATTTACAACAATGACAAATACAGTTGCAAAGCACATGATAAATACACAGGGGCTGCTCGACGCCATCCGTATGTATATCGAGCCGATAACATTATGCACCGCTACAGAAGCGGAAAAGAAGAAATTCCTGTACTGCGATTGCCACATCGTTGTTCAGTTGCTCAATATTCTCGGCGAGAGGTTCGACGAAGAGAGCAGCATGGCGTGGGAGGTCGAGGACAAATACTCAAAGCTCTCATCCCAGAAAGCGAAGCTGGACAGTCTGGTGAACGTCCTCAACACATTCAAAATCGACCCTGTTGACCTCGACGATGACGATTACTGATTAAACAGGAAAGGAGAGCCGCCCCATGTTTGAGAAATACGACGCCGCCTGTGCGGCATACATAGAGAATATGCGCAATAACGAGTTGTCGGCGCAGACAGTCACCGGTTATGCCCGGACGTTCCGACTCTTCCGCGAGAGCATGGCGCACCACGGTTTTGCGGACGTGACCGCCACCGCGGTAATGAAGTTCCGTTCGGACATCGCCCATGACGCGATCACCACGGCCAATCTCTACATGGGGCAGCTCCGTCAGCTCTCCGAGTTTGCGGCCAGATACGGCTATACAGAGGCTTTCGTGTTCGACGATGCCATGCCCCCCAAGGGAAAGGTCACAAGGGCAAAAAAAAAGCCGTATGAGCACGTTTTGAGCGTTGAGCAGATACATTCCCTCATTTCTGCTGAACGCCCCGTATACGGCAAGAAAATGGCCACATGGGCAAGGGAACAGGCGGAGGTCACGCTTATGCTTCTCTCCGGCGCACGCAATTCCGAATTACGCTCTCTCACCCCGGCTGACCTCGATTGGGCGAACGGCTGCATAATGCTTCGCGTCACCAAGGGCGACAAACCCCGCATGGTTCCGTTCTCCGCCACGGCTCAAGCGGCTGTGAAGAACTACCTCTCATCCGGTATACGTCCGGACTCCGCCGATGACGACGCGCCGCTGTTCGGCTGCGTCAGCCGCAAAACAGGGAAGTGGAAGCCGTTGGAGCGTACCCAGCTCTCCGAGCTTATCAACGGATATACCAAGTCCGTGATAGGCGAGGACAGCGCCTGCCGGTCCCACGCCCTGCGTCACGGCTTTGCTTCGGCAGCGCTTGAAGCGGGTGTTGCCGTCGATGATATAAGCGGCGTTCTCGGCCACGCTGACACCAAGGTAACGGCGCTATATGCCCAGCGCCTCAATCCCGCCAAGCTTGCCTCCGGCATCGGCAATGTCCTTGACTGCGCCTTGGCCGGGGCTTGACAGGGAAAAAAGAAAAACGGGCTGAAAAAAGCCCGTTTTCTCTGGCCGGAGAGTGGCCGGTCATACGATTTTTTTAATCCACGTTCCCCTTGGAACGACACATCTGTATGTTACCACCAAAAACTCGCTTTGTCAATAAAAAATTCCAAAATTTTAATTGGAAGGATGAGATTCATAATGGATGCCACATTCACCTCCGTGCTCCGGCTGTGGGAACAGCGGCTCTCTCAGAAAGAGATATCCCGCCGCCTTGATATCAGTGAGCAGAAAGTGCGCCGTATTCTCCTGACGGCAGGGGCTATAGAGACGGACGAAAGCCGCCTGTATGACGGCGGAATGCCCGTCGCCGATATCGCCGCCAAGCTTGGCAAGTCTGAAAAGGCCGTTATCCAGCGTCTGCCCTACAGCAAGGGGATGTACGGCGCGGAATATCCCTCTCTGAACGCCTTGAAGATACGTCAGTGCCGCGATAAGAAGAAGGACGTGTAAAGTCATTCAAAGCCCTCAGAACGCCGTGTGGACGCTCTGAGGGGTTTCTGCGCTCATATAGCCAGAAGCTTGCTCCATGTGTTCTTGCCGATTATCCCGTCGGCGTCAAGGCCGTTGAAGGTCTGCCATTGCGTCACGCGCTCCTTGAACCGCGCGTCAAATTCGCCGCTGATGCTGACGTCGCCCCCACGCGCCTTAAGCAGCGCCTGTGCCGCGGCAACGTCGTCTCCGCTCATGCCCTCGCATATCACGCGCGGCGGCCAGTATACCTCTGTGCTTCCGGTTCCCTCCGCAGTCTCGGCCCCCTTGTAAAGGGGGCTGTCGCCGGAGGCGACTGAGGGATTTCCCCAGCCCTCGCGCTTCGCCCTGTTGGCAAACTGATTCGCGTAGCCCGCCCGCACGGTGATGTTGTTCACTGCCGGTCGTTCGTATTCTGTGCATACCCGGCTTGCCGCCTCATAGGCATCGCCCGTCTGGCGTAGATATGCCCACAGTGCAGAGTACTCCGTGCTCAGTTCCTTTACGCAGAAATCCACCTGCATCCCCTCATCGCCAACGCTCACGCCGCGTGAACGCGCAAAGTTCAAAAGCGCCTGTTTCCTGCTCCAATATGTCCACTGGCACAGGCCATAGCCGACGCTGTCATGCACGAATTTTGCCTGTGCAACGGGGTAACTGTCCACCTGCCGTGTGTATTCCTCGTCTGAAAGCTCCGTCATGCCGCGCTGTGCGATGTTGGCTTTAAGCGTGCTCTCCGCCTGCATGTTCCCCATCAGGCCGCACGCGCCCTCATGCGTCAGCCCCGCCGCGATAAGCTTCGCGTATATGTCTTTTGCGCTCATGCCGTCACCTCCGTCCATCCGTACACGCCCGGCTCCCATACGTTGCCGTCGATGTCGGATATCCACGTCTTTCCGTTGTGCTTAACCTTATCGCCCTTGCTGTATGGATTTGTGCTGCTTGGCTGCTCCCAGTCGGGTATTTCGCCCGGCGTGGGTATAAGCACCTTTGCCCACAGGCTCGGCGCGTCCGTGGGTGTCCATGTGCCCTGTGATATGTGCGCCTGTAAACATTTATATAATATGGAATTATACAATACTCTATCGCCTACACTATAAGTTGTACTGTTGCCATCCCATATTGGATAAATGATTGAAACGGTAAGAGCTTGCTCGTCAGTTAATATTGCGCCAGCGCTAGTCATTGCTGCGCGGAGCTTTTTAGCTCCATTAAGATAGCTCATGCTGTCTCCTCCTCATTCGTCACGCCAAGCAGGTCAAGTGCAGCTTTCATGTCCTCTATCTCCGCCGTGCTGCCGCCCTGCTTTATTTCTTCTATCCGCGCAAGTATGGCGTTCGTTCTTTCCTCTATTGTCATGTCTGCACCTCCAATGCCTGCTCTATCGCGGACAAAGCCACTTCATATTGTGTGATGAGGTTCTGTTCATACGCTCTCTGCGCCTCGTCAAGCTCGTTCCAGTCGCGCCAAGGAGCCAGCCCCTCGCCGAAGTGCATCCCGTCCTCTCTCTGCCATACGTGCCCTGCCGGTATCAGCCTGTAGCCCTCTATGAACTCCCTGCATTTGCCGTCAAATTCGGCGGTCTCATAGGCTGTGCGGCCCTCTCCGCTTTCTGTGTAGCATTTATATTCCGCATCAAGGTAGATCGTCATTAGTCGTATACCTCCTTCGTTGCCCACACTTTCGTCACCTGCCATCTGTAGTCCGTAGATACATTGCCGCGCAGTACGACATAGGCGCTCGTCGTCACGCCCGTCAGCGATATCCGGCAGTCTGCATCCGTCGTACCGTCAAAATCGCCCACCGGGGCAGGAAGCAGCGTCTGCGCTATCCTGTTGTTCCCCGCAAACGCAGTCTTGGCCTTTGCGAGGAACATTCCGTTGCTCTTTGTCACGGTGCTTCCGGTGCTCTCCACCGTGCCCTTTACGCATAGCGTGTTGTAGCCCGTGAAGTCGATGGAATTCAGCGTGCCAAGGGTGGGCTGATGGGTTCCGTCGCCGTTGAATATCATTGCCGCGTCGCCCAGCGTTCCCGGTCCTTCCGCGCCGCTCGAAGTGTAGCCCACGCCTGTCCATCCGCCGGTTATGTCTGTATACTGGTCGCCGGAGTCGTAAAGCACGAGGTCGTATGCAAGCTTGGCCGTTGCGCTCTGCCCGTCTGCCGTTATGCTCACGGTCGTGCTTGCGTTCTCCGTTCCATTCGTGCAGCTCACCGTCCATGTGCCGGTGTTCGTCACAGTGAAGGTGTAGCTGCCGCTCGTGTCCGGCGCAGTCAGCACAGTGCTCCCGTTTGCGCAGGTGCAGGTGCTCCCCGCGGGCCATGTCACGGCTATCGTGGCCGAGAAGTATGCCAGCGTCACGGCGTAGTCTGCAACGATGTTCACGCTGCGCGACGTGCTCTCCGTTCCGTTGCTCATCCCCGCCGTCCACGTTCCGCCTGAAAGCCCCTTGAATACGGCCTTTCCGCTGCTGTCGAATGTCTTTGTGTATGTCTTGCTCCCCTTTGTAAGCGTGGCCGTGTCACCCGCAACGCCTGTCACGGTCAGCGTGCATCCGCTGCCGCCCCCGCGCCTTATTCCCATTATCGTTCCCATGTGCTCACTTCCTTATCACTAAAAATCTTATGGGGATGTCGATGCTCGGCTTGTCGCTGAAAAGCACTGACGCCTGATTGTTTCCCGTCCATCCCGTGACGAAGCTCCATTCATCTGTCAATGCCAGTATGTCCGCGGTTCCTTTGTCGCCCGGATTGATATCTGCTATCACCTTTGTGTCTGTGGCAAGCATCCCGTTTGCCGTGATGGTCTGGGTGTAGCCGCCGCCTTCCGCCGTCCACGCGTTGGCCGAAAGCACGCCCGTTATCATCAGCGATACCGCGCCGTCGGCTATCATGTCGCCCGTCACGGCTCCCTCGCCTATGGCCGCCGTGTCTATGGTCGCCGCTGTGCTCGTTCCGTCCGAAAAGTTGATGGTTATGGTCGCCTTGCCCGTCGCTGGTGAGGTTATCTCCACGTCCTTCAAGCCCTTCGTCAGCGACATCCAGTAGCTTTGCCAGCCCGACGTTACGCCCGGCTCCACGTCCTTCACCGCCGCCAGCGCCAGCCATCCGCCGCCGAGATTCTGCACGCTGTCCAAAAATTCATAGTTTGTGTTCGCGGCATATGCGCCCCGCGGCCTTATTGACACCTTGCCCAGATCGTATGTTGCCATTGTTCATCACGCTCCTGTTCTTTCATTCGTCTGCGACTGCCGTCGCTATCGGGAAGTCGTTCACCGACACCGCGTTTATGGTCATCGTTCCCGTCTGTCCTATCGGCCTTGTGAAGCCCTGCACAAGATGCCTCTCTCTTGGCGCGCCGGGCTTGTCCTCGCGCCGCACGGTGATTATCTGATTCTCCACTATATGGAACATCTGCGTTGTCGTCAATGTCACCGTCTTTCCCAGCACCGCATAGCGTTTCAGCTTCCACTCCGCGTATGCTTGGCACATCTCGTCCGAATAATAGTCCTTCATGGAAAGCCGCTTGGTTTTCAGCCCTATCCGGCTTATGCACGTGTCGGAGGAAATGTCTCTGTTCTGCGCCCGGCCTCTCGCCGTGGCGCTTTCGTTGTTCGTCGCGCCCACGACAATCACGTCGTTGAACACCTCTGCGGGCTGCGGGGCGTACCTTATGCCCATAAGCTGCTTGCCCATCGTGAAATCCCACAGTACCGCCTTTGACGTGTCCAGTATGTCCTCCTGCGACGGGTCTACTACCATCCGCCCGTTCGGGTTGTAGCCTATCCACGCCGCCAGCATTTCCGCCAGCCCCAGCATCACCTCCGCGATGCTGCCCTCTTCCTTGCTCAGATAATCATAGGGCGCGGTGATAAGGCTCACGCTCGTTCCGTCTGTCAGGGTCTGTGTCTTGTCGTTGTAATAGCTGGTGAAAAGCGGCGGCACGGGGTCTATCGGGGCGCTTCCTCCGTTTTCCATGTCGAACCTGTTCAGCTTCAGCAGCGCGCTCATCGCGTCGAAGATGTTCGTGCCCTCATCCACGCCGTAGGCTCCTTCAAGGTTGCCTCCCAGCGTGCCGTCCAGCCCCGCCCACTTGTCCGCAAGCTGATATGTCGCCTGCCGAAGCCCCGGCTCGAAAGCCTCTTCCGGGTTTTCCACAAGGAATACGCCCTGCGGTATGTAGAAATCTGTGCCGTCTGGAAGCACCAGACCCTCCGAAAGCCTTATCTGCTGTCCGAACCATATCTTGTTCAGCGCGTAGTCGTATGCCCCGTCAAGGTTTGCCAGCGTCACGCTTGCCTGCCGCCTCCGCCCGTTCTGCAGATTCACGGTCAGGTTCCCTTCCTGTATAAAGGCTTTCGATCTCCGGTTTCTCGTCTGGTTGTCCAGCGCAAAGGCCACGCTCCCGTTCGGGTTGAGGAATTCCAGCCTCGCAAGCTTCGTGAAATCCGCCGTGAGCTGCTGTAGGTATAGCTGCCATGCCTGCGTGTACATTTCACCCTCCTATGTTCACGGTCGCGTCCAGTTCGTTCCCGTTTTCTATTGCCAGCCCCGCTATGATGAAGCCCTCGTCCGCCGTCTGGATAAGATGTCCGCCGCCCGAAAGGCTCAGTATCGACCCCTCCGTGTAGTTTTCCTCCGTCGTCCAGATAAGGCGTCCTGTCGCCGGGTCTACGGTGATGCTCGTGAATATCACGCTGTCCACCGGCCAGAAGGTGTCCTCCGGCGTGCTGATTATTTTAAGCCCCTCCGTTTCGCCTACCTCCGCCCAGCTCACCGTCACGGTCTGCGGCATCGCGGCGCTCTTGTGGTCTACGCTCACTGTCACGGCCTGATTTGTGTGTATGTTGATAAAGTGCCCCTTCGGGTCGCGCAGAAACAGCGTGTTCTCCGAGGTGGACAGGTTTCTCAGCGCCCTTGCCTGTGCCAGCGTGTCGCTGTACGTCGCGTCCTTGCCTATCTTTCCTATGTAGCCGCTAACGCTGCCCGTCAGGTAGTTCGGCGTTTCCGGCTGTCGCGTCGGATATCGCGTGAAGTTCTTTTGCAGGGTAGGGGAGTTGTTGTTGGAAAACTGCCCCTCGCTCACGCCCCCGCTGCCATATCGGAAGAAATAGCTTGCCACGGCGGTGTATGTTCCGTCTGCGTTCGGTGCCGCCTCTATAATGTTCCATATCCAGAACTGCACGGCCACCTCGTTTGACACTGTCGGCTGTGAAAGATACGCCAGCGGCCCCGTCGGGAATACATAATAGGTGTACCTCTGCCCCGCGCATACGCTCCAGTCGCGCAGCTCTCCCACAGTCCGGCTCACGGTCTGTATTTTTTCAAGGTTGCTCTGGCCGCTCATCCTGCGGTACACGTCGTAGCCCTGCGTCGTTTCTATCTGCGCCCAGCTCACCAGCACGCAGCCGTCTTTCGTCTGGCACGCCGTCACCTGTCCTGCCGCCGTCGCCACGTCGTATTCCACGTTGAAGTCCGTCCAGCCGCTCGTGGCCTCCACGCCGCTTGCGGTCATCACGTCCAGAATGATGCTGTATTCCGTGCTGTTCAGAAAGCCCGAGTAGTCCACGCGCAGCTCGCCCGTGCCGTATATCTTCCCCGTATCAAGGAAAGGCTCCCGCCGGTCGCCCTCGCTGTCTATCTCGCATATTCTCCACCGCACCCACATCAGCGCGTCGTCCTGCGCCTGCGTGTACGTTCCCGTGAAGCTTGCCGAATACCCAGTCAGCGGGCTTGATATCCCCGCTATGCTCACGCTCGGCGCGTCGCGCCCCAAAAGAAGCGATGCCGTTGATTGCGCTATGCTATCCGCCGCGCTCCACCATTGGGTTATGATGAATTTGTACTCCCCGCCGTTTGTCATCCCGTTCGCGCTCAGCGTCGCCGCGGGGATGGTCACGGTGTAAAACTGCGTCTGTCCGGCGTAGTTCACGCCCCAGAAGGGCTTTGTCAACTGCACCTTGCCCGTGTCGTAAAGCTTGGTGGACGCCGCGTCGTTTGAGTAGAATACTATCTCATACGCCGTCATGGCCGAGTCGCCGTTCACCTGCCAGCTTACGGCCAGCCCCTCCGTCAAATCTACCGTGCCGCTTCCGTTTATCTCATCCGGGCTTATGTTTGATGGCTGAAAAAGCAATGCTTCTCCCCCTTCCTCTTCACTTCGGCCCCTCGCCGAAGCACCACGCCTTTGCCGTGGACAGGCTCCCCCACCACAGCACCAGCACCGTGTCTCCCGCCTTTGCCCCTGCGACTTCCTCGCAGTAGGGGATGGATATCGTGCGCCCGTATGGTTGGCGCACAGATATCTTGCCGCCGCTTGGCGCTGACACCACGTCGAATCTGTCCACTCTCAGGCAGTTTGCCGTCCTCTCGTCCGCCGTCTGCTCCACCTTTGGCCGCAGGGCGTTCCAGAATTCCATTATGCCGTCAAGCATGTTCCTTCGTCCTCTCCTTCCGTCATGTCAGGCTCAGCGTTCTCAGTTGGTCTGCAAGCTCCTTCACGGTCATGTTCTTCGCCTCCGCCTCCGAAAGCTTCAGGTCTCCGAACTGGTAATATACGTCGTGGCTGTCCGTGCTCCTGAATATGCTCTCGCCGGTCGCGTCCACGGTTCCCGTCGCCCCGCCTGATATCGCGTGCAGAATGTCGGTTATGCGCCGCTGCTCCTCCTCGCTTGCCTTGGATATCAGCTCTCTCAGCGCCGGACTCATCGTCAGGTCGCCGATGTCGCCGATGTTGCCGTTCCTTATCGCGTCCAGCTCCTGTTCAAGCTTGGCGTCGTTATAGTCCTTTTCGGCCTCGGCAAGCTTCTCCTGCGCTTTCAGGATATCGTCCGCCTTTGCCACCCATTCCCATTGCTGTGTGGCCGCGTTGTAGATGCGCACGGTTCTCTGCTTCTTGGTGTTTTCCAGCTCCTGCCGCGCCTTTTCAAGCGCCTGTTCCTTCTCCGCCAGCTTGTTCGCCGCGTCGGTCGCATTCGTCAGGCTCTCCAGCGCGTCCACAAGCTCGTTCATCAGGTCGTCTGAATAGCCGTACCCCTTGTTCAGCAGGTCAAGCACCTCGTTTGATGTGTTGCTGTACCCCTTATCCAAGTACTTCTGCACATACTCGCGTATCAGCTTTGCCGCCTCCTGCTGCAGCGCCTGCTCCTTGGCCTTGTCGTTGCGGTTCTGCGCCAGTTTTATCTGCTTGTCAAGGTTGTCCAGCTTCTCGTCTATCTCTTTTTTCAGCGCGTCGTTGCTCGATGAGCTTGCCGTGCTTCCGCCTGCGCCTGTGCCGCCGCTGTAGCTCCCGCTGTAAACGCCGCCGTTGCCGGATGAATTGCCTCCGTTGGGCTTGAGACTGCCGCCCGCAAAGGTGGAAATGAAGCTCTTCTTCGCTTCCTTGAATATCTCCTGCGTCTCTTTTGCGGTGAACACCTTTGCGCCCGGCTCAAGCTCCACGGCGGTTATCTTTCCGTCGTTGGCGATGTATGCGCCCTGCTTGTCCATGATAAGCTCGGCGGAGCTTCCGTTCACCGGCGCGCCGTCGTTTACTATGGCCGTGCCGCCCGGAAAGTTATCTGTGCCGTTTGCGGTGGGCGTAACCTTCCCAAAGTCGGGATTTGTAATATCCATGCCGCCGGAGGAGTTGCCCCCCGCGCCTACGCGCCTTTCCACTACGGTCAGCGTTACCGTCTTGTCTTTCAGCGCATTTATTGCCAACTGCACATTGCCGATAACGGTCTGTGCATTGCCGCCAGCGCTGATTCTTATGAACTTATGGGGCGGAAGATTGTTTGCCGCATCGCCGACCTCTTTTATATCCCCCGCGGCGGTGCTTGCCCCGTTGGCGGTCACGTCCGTGGTTACAGAACCCTGCGCGCCGGACTTGGCCTCCTTTACATCGTTCAGCTTCTGCTCGGCTTCCTCCGCCCCAGAAACATTAACTGCGCCGTCAACGTCGCCGCTCGCATTTTTCTTCGCCTCGGCTACCTCGTTGTATGCATCTACCGTGGCCTCAAGCCCGTCTAAATTAAACTGCGGGCCGACGTCCTCGCCGCCGGACGACGCCTCGTCCTTTGAAGCTTCCAGTTCGGCAAAAAGATTCTTTATCTTTTGCAGCCCTGCGTCGGCGGAATCGACACCCAGCAGGGCGTTCCAGTCTATAGCCCCCGCATTGCTGAGCGCTTCAATTTGCTCAAACAGCGTTCCCTCGCTGCTGGCTCCTGTAACTGATGACAGCGCATCCACAAACGACTTGAAGCCTACCGAATTTTCATCCGAAATTGCGCCGCTTTTTTCAAGCTGTTCATTGACCTGCTTGATTACATTTGCGGCCTGTTCACCGGTATAGGTAAGTCCGTCTTGTTGAGCCATCAAATGCTCAGTAGACGCTTGGGCGAATGCTTCCGTCGTGTGCATTGCTTCTGCGACCTTTTTATAGGACGCGATAGCCTTTATTCCTCCACTCTCGTCAAAATCTATTATCCCGTCGAGAATGCCGCTGTCGCGCGCCGCCAGAAGTTCGTTATACCAAGCATTTCCGGGATTGTCGCTTGCAAGAACTCTTCCGGTAACGCTGTTGAGGAGTTCATTCATCCCCGCTTCATAACTGTACCCAAGCTCCCGGAAAACCTCGGGGGGAAGCAGCGTGTCCACAAGGCCGCGGATGTAGGAGGAACCGAGTTTGCCTTGGCTAAAGTCCTCCACCGCGTTGTTGAACATCGTCTGCATTGCGTCGGCGTTTTCCTCGCGGTTGCCAAGCTGTTCTATTTCGTTGTTGTATCTTTTTAATGCATCCGCCGCCGCGTTGGCCGCATTGGCTGTGGCCTCAAGCGAACTCGCCGTGTTCTCCGTCGCACCTGCGGCTTCGTCGGAAGAACCAGCAAACTCCGCCAGCATCTGCGCCGCCTTGTCGTAGGTGTCAAGGAACTCGCTCATGCTTTCGGTGACTGTCGCGCCGCCGTCTTTCAGCTCTCTTATCGTGGTGGCCGTGTCCTTATATGTATTTATAAGGTCTGATAGGCCGCTTCGGTAATCCTCCTGCGATACAGTGCCCTGCTCATAGCTTTGCGACAGCCAGTCAACGTTATCTTTTAATATGGCAAGGGATTTCTGCCCCTCAGTGTTGTAGTTGGAGAGGATGCCGCCGAATTTGCTTGAAATCACCGCATTGCCCGTGACATTGGCGTTCCAGTCATCCTTGAACTTGTCGGCTCTGCGCTGTGTTTCGAGTTTGATTAGATCTTCCTGAGCTACCTTTTCGGCCTCAAGCACCTTCAGCCTGTTCTTTTCCGCTTCCGTCAGGCTGTCTGCGCGCTGTTTAAGGTCCTCATATTCGCTGCCGCTGCCGTAAAGTGCATCGTATTTCTGCTGCAGCTCTTCAACTATCTGCGTCTGCTCCTCAAAACTCACGTTCAGGCGGTCTATGAGCTTCGCAATGCCGTAGCCCGCGGCGGTGCCCGCCGCAACTGCAAACAGCAGCGGGTTCGCCGCTGTTAATGCGGCAAGTCCCTCTTTGAGTGTTGTGGCTCCATCCAAGATTTGCTTGAAGGTCTTCCCAAAGTTTGTTTTCCCCAGTGCGCCAAATGCGCTCTGCAATCCGCCGACCACCGCCGTCACACCGGCCACTGTTACGGCGAATTTTCCAAAGTCGCTGTCCAGCACCTTTATGAAGCCCGTCACAGCGTCCAGCCCGATTTTAATGGTGCTCGTGTCTATAAGGTGGGAAATGAACTCTGTCCACGTGTTTTTCAGGATGTTCGTCTTGGCCGCCCACGTGTCCAGCATCACGCCCAGCTCGTCGTCTGCGCTGCCTGCCGCCGTGCTCATGTCCTCCATCATGCTCTTGTACATGTCGAAGTTTTCCAGCAAAGCAAGCAGTTGGTTCGTGCGCAGCTTTCCGCCCAGCGCCGATACCATCGTCATCAGGTCTGCCTCGGATATAAGTCCGTCCTTCGCCGCCTTTGAAAGCGCCTCTATGGCCTCCATCGGGTTTATAAGCTCGCCTGTGGCCTGTGCCGCCGCCACCACGTCCGGGGCGTACTTCTGCAGTATTCCGCTCAACGACTGCACGGACTCCTCCGTTGCCGTCACGCCGTCGGATATCTCCGTTGTCGTGTCGCCGAGGATGTTCAGTATCAGCGCCCTTGCCGCAGTTGCGGCCTTTGTGCCGCTCTCCTGCGTCGTCGCTGTGATGGTTCCCAGCATCGCCATGGTCTCATCCATGGACATTCCCGCCATCGCCGCCACGTTCGCCACAATGGGCAGCCCCTCCGCTATTTTCTGTATGGAGGTGGAGTAGTTGTTGTCTATCACGTTGGCCTTGTCCAGCGCCAGTGACAGCTTCTCAACATTGCCGTTGTACTTCCATGCCGCGTCGGCGGAAAGCAGAAACTGCGTTGCTATATCCTGATTCGTGTCGCCGACGAGCTGTGTCTTTATCGCCAGCTCGCCAAGCCCCTCTGCGGCCTCCTTATATCCCGCGCGCGCAAATCTGCTCACGCTTTCCAGATATTCGTTTGCCGACACGCCGTATTTGGACGCCGTGGAATATGCCGCATCCCCCAGCGCATCTATTTCCTCCGCGGACATCCCCGTGACCTTCTGCACCGTGGCAAGCTCGCTGTCCACGTCCTTCATTGTGGACAAAGCTTCCTTAAATGCATTCTTCACGCCCGCAACAGCATCGCCCAGAAGCTGCCACGCCGCCTGCTTCGCTGCGATCTGCATGAAGTTGCCGCCCAGCAGTTTTGTCAGCCCGGAGGTTTCCTTTATGTTGCCTTCGAGATTTGCAAATTGGTTTGTCAGTTTGACGCTTTCTGCGGAGATTTCTTTTACGCCAGATACGTACTCATTCTGAGAGATTTTCCCACCCTTGTACTGAGTTGTCAGTGTCGAAAGCTTTTCCTTAGTAGCAGACACACTTTGTGCCAACCCTTTGAAGTTGTCTTTTGCGTGTTTGCCGGAATTGTCCGCGTTTTTTATGCTGTTTGAGAGTTTTGCGAGGCGCGTATCAAGGTTAGTCGCAGCATTGGAAACGTCTCTAAGGACACCCGCACCGGAACTTCCTCCGCCGCCGAAGCCAGCGCCGGAACCATTGCCTCCCGATGGCAAATCAACTCCGGCAGAAGAAATCTTTATGGGAGTATTGTTTATCCGCTTTATAATATTTTCTATGTTTGTCAGCGAGGACAGCGCCTTCGCATCGTCAACGTTTACTTGTATCTGTACTATTGTACTCATTCGGCACTATCCTCCGCTTGCAATGCATCGCAAATCCTGCTATACTGAATATGAAAAGGGGTTGATATAATGAATTGGAATGATTCTCAAATGGCCTCTCAAGCATTTGTACAAGGGCATGGCGGTATGTCTCTGGGTCAGCAATGGGCGCTTGCAGCTCTGCTGCGCGGCGATGACAGCCGCGCCTCTATCCCTAATGCAAAGAACACCGAAAAGATAAGAGAGATTGAAGAGAGGTCTGAAACTCTCGCCCGCTGCGACGAAAAATATCGTCAAGAATGCGTCCAAAAGGAAGCTGAGGCATATCAAAGGCTATTCAACGAACTCGGAATAGAAGGTGATGAGCAAAAGGATTTTGCTCGTCAGTTCATCGAAAGCCTAGGTGTGGACATTACGCAATTGTGAATCCCGCCGCGGCCAGTGCCGCGGCTATGGCGCTTTCCGCCTCTCCGCTGTCCACATAGGCATTCCGCGCCTCGTCCATGAATCGGCGCGGCCCCGGCTGGTGCCAGTTGCTCCATCCCTCTTCCACGATGGGTGTCAGTGCAGTGCCTCCGGCGTGCTGCGGCTCGGATGTGTTCTCCATCGACAGCGTCAGTCCTGATACGCTTGCCGCCAGATTTCCCTCGGCGATAAGTCCGCCGTCCTCCATTCTCCGTTTGCTTTTCGCCGGATAGCTGTATACTTTTTCGCGCGCTTTCTGCTGTATTTTTTCCCGCAGGCCGCTTGCTACCTCGTCGCCCAGCGCCTTTCCAATGGCGCTGTCCATCAGGCCGCGTATCTGCGCATAATCCTCTAAAACGCTCATCTTGACCTCCAAAACACATAAATAAGCCTTTTGCTTTCTTATTAGATATAGAGGGTGCTGCGATAAAGGCTCATTCATCTGCCTTGGACTCAGCCCCCGGCTCATGCCGGGGGCTTTTGTTTTTTATCAGGTGACGGTCACGGGTATGGTGTCGGTGTAGGTCACGCCGGTCACGCTGTTCGTCACAGAAACGGTCGCGGTGGTCGTGCCCGCCGCCACGCCGGACAGTACCGGCGAGTGCGCATCGTTGAACTTCGCCGTGGAATCTGCCCCGGTGGAGAAGGTCACTTCGTTCATGTCGGAGATGTTGGTCAGGCTGTCTGCCACGCCGTATTTCACGGTCAGGGTCACGGTCTCGCCGTTTACCACGGTCACGCCTGCGCCCGCGCCCACAAAGTAAATGCCGTCTACAGAACCCGTGGAAGTGCCGCTCACGAACTCGTCCACGATGTAGCAGTAGTTGGGCATTGCGTTGCTTGCGCAGACATCGGTGCCGACTTCGTCTGCGGTCAGGCAGTTGCCGGACAGGTCAACAGAGCCGGGCGTGGTCTGGTTAATGGTGTCGGACAGCGCCCCCGTGAAGAAGTAATAGGGGATGTAGTAGTGGCGTATCTTGTACAGCGAGGAATTCCTTGCGTCGCCGCTGCCGGACTTGGCATAGATGTTCACGGCGAAGTGCACGCGCACCACCTTCGGCTGGAACAGTGCGGGCACGGCAAGCTGCAGCGCCGAGCTGTTCTGCACGAAGTACTTCACGCAGTAGGTGTTGCCCGCAACGGCGGTGAAGCCCAGAATGGTTCCGTCGCTGTCCACCTTGTAAGCCTTGCCGCTGTTCGCCGCGACGGCGTCCTTGTCGCTCCCGGTCGAACCCATCACGTAGGCCACAGCGCCATTCTGGCCACCCAGCGGGGCCACAGCGCCGTTTATGGTCAGCGTCGCGCCCGACGCCACCACGGGCTTGGAGGTCTCCACAACGCCGTTGCCCGTCAGGCTCTGGCCGATGGTCAGCGCCATGTTGTTCAGCGCGGAGTCGGCGGTCTTTGCCGTGAAGGTCAGGCGGCTCGTGTCGGGGATGTTGATGATAAGCATGTTGCCGGGGCCGCCCTCAACAGCGCCGTCGTTCATGCTTCCCGCCGGGGAAAAGTCGGTCACATACTTTGAAAAGCCCACAAGGTCGTCCGTGGCGACGTCGAATGCCTCAAAGTAAACTATGCCCTTGGAAAATTCATACTGAGGGTTGAAAGAATACATTATGTATCACTCCTTGTTCTCGTCGTTTTATTGCGATATCGGCTCCGGTAACTGCCCCTTCGCCTTCGCTTCCAGTTGTGTCAGTGTCTTGAATCCGGCAGGCAGCTCCGCCAGCCTGTCGAATTTCCATGTCGGGTACGGCGACCCGCGCTCGAACTTTGTCAGCCCCACGGCCTGCGCCAGTGTGTATATCTGATATCCCAGCGACCGGTCTATGGCCTTGTCAAAGCCCTTGAATTTGCGTATCGGCCAATCCCAAAGCTCCTCGGAATCTCTTCCCGTGTTTGCCGCCACTGAATAGACCCACGCCTCAATTTCCACATCCAGCTTCGGCATACTCTGGCTTGCCAGATACTGCTCCGCCGCCACCAGCTCCGGGTTCCAGCTCTCGTCCGGTATCTGATAGCTGTTCTGCGCCGCGATTATCCGCCGCACCTCGTCCATCATTTGCATTGTCAGCACCGTTTCGTGCTCCCTGATGAAAATGCCCACGAGTTCCTCATCTCTCCGCAGGGTGGAAAGCTGATACCCGTATGCCCCGTCAGGCAGCCTTATCCGCTGCAGCTTCAGCGCCCTTGCGACCACGTTCAGTACCGGGTCTAAAAACGCGCTTACGTTGCCCAGCTTGTCCATCTCGTCCAGACACTGACACCATGACAGTCTGGCAAGCTTGGGCGGCAGTGAGGATTGCATGAGTTCAAATGCCGCCGCCGCGCTCCGGTACAATCCGAAATCGCGCACGGTCAGCGGGTAGAATGTAAGTCCGGCGAACTCTATCCCTCTGTTTTCCCGAACCTCATCCGCATATTTTTCAACGCCTTTCATCGCTTCTCCCCGGCGTATATGCCTTTATTCATCGGGGCCGTCGATGTTGTCGTCGCCGCCCCAATCGATGTATTGATATATCTTGTAGCCCGTGTTCACTCTCTCGTCGTCGAACTTCGTTATCTGATACGTGTTCAGCGAGCCTATCCCGCCCACGTTCACGCCCTCCGTCGCGGCAAGTATGGCCTGCACGATGGCGTATGACCTTGAGTTTCCCATCACCTGCATGTTTGCCTCTATGCCGTAGTTGCACATGATGCAGTAGATGATGGTCTGCCGGAAAACGTAGGTGTTCTTCTGCTGTATGCGGTTCGCGGGGCCGAGATAGATTCTCAGCACGGTCTGCGCCGTGTCCTGACTCTGCCTCACGAGCTCCTGCGGGAATATCCTGTACCCTCTCTCCTTGTCCGCAGGGTCTGCCGGGTGCACCGGGTCGAACTGGATGCTCTTTATCTGCTGCGCCGTCGGCACGGGCTGCTCAAGCGGCTTTGCCCCATCCCAGTACATCAGCTTTTTCAGCCTTACCCGCGGATAGCTGTTGTCCTCCGGCGGCGTGTACCCGCGCCCCGGCAGATCCATCAGGTACTTCATCAGCCTGTAAGGAAGCTCCTCCGCGCCCTCCATCGTGTTTCCTGCCACCACTTTGGTGTATGGGTAATACGGGCTGTCCGGCGTGGGCGTCACGCCTATCCAGTCAGGCATTTTCTTTCTCCTTCTGCAGCTCCTCCGCCAAGGCGTTCACTTCCTCCACCTTTGCCAGCAGCGCCTTGAACTTCTCCGGCGTGAGTTCCGCCGTCAGCATCCGCGCCACGCGCCCCAAGGGGTCGTTGTTCTGCGCCATAAGCGCCTTTATGCTCTCATCAAGCATCTCTCCGAACATTTTCCAGTCGCACATGATCTCATATGCCTTGTCCGAAAACTCTCCGTCGTGGCGGCGGATGAAGCGGTTCATCTGCGATATCACATGGCTTTCTTTCCATTCGTCATAGGCTTCCTCGCTCATGCACGCGTCCAGCACTCCCGCCACCTTTTTCCCGTCTATGTCCGTCACCTTCTGCTTTTCAAAGCTCTGGTGAAGATAAAGCTGTGCCAGCACGCCCATCATGTACTGCTGTCTCAGCGCCGTGCGCTCTCTCAGCAGCGGCGGAAGCGTGCCGCCATCCGCGCTTCTCATTTCCTCCACGCACGCAATGGCAAAATACTTTGCCATGCCCGCCTTCTGTGAAAGGCTCAGATAGTCGTCCGCCTTTCTCAGCATTTCCTCGGTTATCGTTATCGCCATTGTTCGTCTCTCCTTTTCCCTTGGCGTTTAAGGCCTATTTCCGGCGCTTCTGCGCGCTCTTCTTTTTGGGCGGCTCTGCGGTTGTGTCCGGCGTCAGCGGCGCTCTTGCGGCCTCCTGCGCTTTCGCGGCGGCATTTTTCTTGCACCGCGTCCATTCCGGCAGCAGCACCGCGCATCTCTTCTCCCCGCAGAAGCGCTGATAGGGGCACAGCGCGTGATACATGGCCTGCTTGTCCGTGCCCGTGGGCTTCGGCTCCCGTGCGCAGACTATGTAGGGGATGCCGTCCATCCCGTATGCCTCCCTGCATTCATATTTCATCTAGTTCACCTCAATCCAAAAGCTCTATGCTCATTTCTGCCGTGCTCTCTCCGTGCGCCGCGGTCACCTTCAGCGGCGTGTCTGCAAGTCCGAAGCACGTCAGCATTACCGTGTTCCCGCTTATCTCCGCGGCATAGGCCGCCTCATCCGCGCCCGAAAAGCCGAATATCACGGCCTCCTCCGTCGCCGCGCCGTTTTTAAACCACGCCGCGCTTATCTCCGCCGTTTCAAGCGCGTGCATCGCCGTCACCGGCGTGCTCGTAAATGCTGTGTAGGCGGCGTTTCCCCCTGCCCCCACGGCTATCTCCACGCTCTTCGTGATGCCGGGGTTCTGCGCAAGAGTCACGGTCACGCTTGCCGTGCCCTCGCCGACAGCCGTCACAAGGCCGTTTTCGTCCACCGTCAGCACGTTTTCGTCGGAGGATGCGAATGTATAGCTGATGGGCTTTTCTGCTGTGGAGGCCACGTTTTCTCCGTTCCTGATGCTCTTCACGGCGATGGTCTGCGTTGCTCCTGCGTTCATACTCTCCTCGGCGGTCACGGCAAGCTGCCATTTGAAGGCAAGCCCGTCCGCCACGCCGCGCTCAAAGTCATCCTGCGGCAAAGGCTCCGTCAGCTCTATCGTGAAGGTGATAATGTGCACGCTCTCCGCATTGTCCGTGAATTCCCTCGTGAAGTTGTTCACGCCGCGCATCGCGTAGGACATGTTCCCCAGCAGCAGCCGCGTGTTTTCCCTGAAAGCCTTGGACTGCTCGTTGTACTGGCACACGCAGGAAATGTAGTTCTTTGCCGTGATGCTGTTCTCCGTGGCGTGGCTCGCGTTGCCGAGAGTGCCCATCTTGGCGTAGCTCATGGGGATAGAAATGACGTTGCCGTAGTAGTCGAGGACATTAATGACGGCGTTGCAGCGCCGCACAACAGCCTGACCTATTCCAAGCCCCATGTTGTTGGGCTTGTAGACGATCCACCAGTTGTTGGCATAATGCATGTAAGAGCCGATGGGGATATAAGTCAGTCCTGCGGGTTGGATGATATAGATACGCTGCCAGTCGTCCGGCTGCAATTCGCCCGTGGCGGAGGAAGATGCAAAGGTCGAGCGGATCTGGATGGGCGTGTATTCGTACCAGTCTTTGGATGTATCTACTCCCTGACAGGCTGTGTTGAATACATTGTCTGCGAGATCACCAACGTCTACGGCATTAGCCTGCGTCGGATGGGTAAAATACTGCTTTTGCAGCCCCTGCGAGTGCATCCACTCGTTTGTCAGCGGGGCGTAGTCGCATCCGCCGACCATCCCGGCGTTCCGCGCCAGTTTTTTCAAATTCATGCCCCGCCTCCTCTCTTTCACATGCTCGTGCTCAGCACGGTCTCAATGTAGCTTCGGTTCTCTTCATACCGGCGCAGCATCCCGTAAAGCTGCTGCATTACCTCTTTCTGCCGCGCGGTGTTGGCGTTCGTCTGTGAAGCCTCGCTTATCGTCGTGAAAGAGCTGTCGCGTATCTTGGATGTGCGCTCTATGGCGTTGTTGTCGAAGCGGTGCTCCCACGCCGCATATATCGCATAGGCGAGTATGGTCTGCTCCGTCCGGCTGAGGTCTGCGGCAAATTCGCCGCTTTTATAAAGGTTTATGGACAGCGTGTCCTCCGCCGCAAGGGCGGTGTTTATCACCACGTCGCCGCTCTCCGCGTCGTATACGCACTGCACTGGGCTGTATGTCGCGTTGCCGAACTGGTCTCGCCCCAGCAGCCCGCATGAGCATATGTCAAAGCCGGTCAGCTTCGTTTCTATCGTCACCGGCGCTTCCTTTGCCTCTCCCGGCGTGTAGTCCGCGTCCTCAAAGTCAGGCTCCGTCACCCTGCTCAACTTCAGCAGCATTTCGGGCGGGCGGTTAAAAAGAGGAATGGCCCATTCCATGTACGCCGCCATGCGGTTGTAAAACACAGCGAGGCGGTTTTTCATGTCCCAATCAAGGGACAAATCGTTTTTTATGTAGGTCATTGCCTGCGTTTCGATCGGTTCCCATGCTGTGCTCATTCAAAACTCACCTCGCTTTTCTGAAATTCATTTACTTAACGCCAGAGATACGGCCGACCGCTACGCCGTTGCCGTGCAGCGTCGCTATCCAGTCCTCCGCCGCGCCGTGTATGTAGGTCTCAAGGTCTATGCTGGCAGCTTCAAGGACTTTAATTGCACTGCCGCTCATCTTTGTAAGGGTCAAATTAACAAGCTCTGCGCCGAGTTTGGCTATCTGCTCTTCCGTCAGCTTGCCGCCCTGCGCCTCTTTCCACGCGCTCACAAAGCGCTGGTTCAGCTCGCCCACGGTCTGTATGGCGGCGTCCTGCAGCTCGTCCTTAGCGGCGTTGATGTTCTCAAGGTGCTTGTTTTTGCCGATTTTCGCCGTCAGCCACGCAAACGCGGTCGTCAGCGCGATTATTGCGAGCTGTGTAATGAGATTTGCCGCTATCTCAACTACTGCACTGGTCATGTTTTCCATCATTTTTGTACCTTCCTTTCTTTCACACTTACCGGGAGTTCTCTCACTTTTGTCATCAGGTCATCGTAGAAGCCGTTTCCTTTCAGCTTGTCGTGGTATACCTCGTGCATCCTCACAAGGTCTGCAAGGTCATCCGCCCAGACAAAGCCCTGCTCTATGTATTTCAGGCACAGGTGCTTTATCCTGTCGCCAAGCGCCTCCCGTTCGCCGACTATCAGGTCTGCGTTGCTTTTTTCAAGGGCGCTTATGCTCTCCTTGATCACCTTGATATCCTCTTTGATCTCTGCGATATCGCCGTCCTGAAGCCTGTCATTGTCCGCCTTGGCTTCGGCTTTATCGTCTTTCTGCGCCTTTCTGTTTGCCGCCAGCTCAATGAGTTTGAATGCCCCGTTTATAACGGCTGCTCCGGCGCTGCCGCCAAGTATCGCAACGATAACTTCATTCATCCGGTCTTATCCTCCCGCTCACACTTCTTCTGCGTTCAGCTCCTCCAGCAAAGGCTTGAAAATGCCCTCGCCGTTGTGCTTTTCCTTTGATATATTGTTGAGTGCCACGACTCTGGCGCGGCTCACATACGCCCTCAGAGGGTGCTTCCCGCCGCCCATGTAGGTGTCCATGAAGCGCGCCGCGACAAGCTCCTGATGCTCCGCGCACAGGTTGCCGAATATCTCCGCCGCCTCGGAAATGTCCTTCTTGAAGAAAAAGTCAAACATCCCCTCGCGCCGGATGACTTCGTTTTCGGCGTATTCACAGCCGTAAAGCCCTCTCTGCTCGTCGGTCAGGCCGTCCAGCACTATGATTCTTCGGTCCTTTATGAGTTTTGCTATCAGCGGCGTGATGAACGTGCTCTCAAACTCGCTCAGAGGCACGGAGAACACTCTTCCGCTCCCGCTTATCTTTCGTCCGTTGCCGATGACGATCTCGTTGTTTGCTATAACGCTGTCTATGTATATGCACTGCACCATTTTCTCGTTGGGCGTGACGTATACTGCCTGCATAACAGGCTCTGCGGCCTTTGCCGCTTCCTTGGGCTTTGCGGTCTCTGCGGCCTTTTCCGCCGCTTTCTTCTTCCGGCCCTCCGCCATTTTCTTTTTCTGCTCTTCGCTCATTGCGGCCATTGCTCATCTTCTCCTTTCATGGCGCATGGGCGGGGGAGGGAGGTCATCCCTCCTCCGCTTGCGGTTTATCAGGTGCTGGTGACGTTACTAAGGATGCCCACCCTTGACGCAAAGCACGGGGCGATATCCACGCTGTCAACCTGCAGAAGCTCTATCCTGCCGGTTGCAATGGTGTCCTCGCCCGGCGTAAGGGTTATCTGGGTATCAGCGCCCTCCTCGAAGCACATCACCATCGGGGCGTAGCGCTCGTTGGCGCGTGCGGCGACGGTTATCATGTCGGTCGGGAAGATGCTCGTCAGGGTGGTGTTGATGGTCTCCGGGGTGGAAGTGGGCTGTATCTCGTACAGCAGCACGCCGTCCTTGGACGTTATGTAGCCGTTGCGGAAATACTGGTCGCCAAGCTGATACATGATCGCGCTTGCAAGCCCGGTCGTGTCGGGGATGACGTTGCGCAGCGCCATGAAATCGCCGTAGGCGATGAGCTGGTCGCGGCGCACGCGGTTGGCCTTTGCCACGTTCTGGCAGATGGTCGCCCAGTTGTTGCCGGTGTAGCTCGTGGCCTTCAGCGCGGAGGGAACGTACTTGGCGTTGGCCGCGGCCTCGGTGAAAGCGTTGGTGAACTTCTGCATGATGTAGGCCGCATAGCCGCCAGCCATCGCGGCGACGGTATCGACGAGGTTGCCCTCGTTGCCTATCATCTGGTAGAAGTTGATAACGCCGCGCGTTGCAAAAGGCTTCGGGTTGAGCGTGATGGTGTTGCCATAAAGCTGATCCTGCGGCACACTGCGCAGGGCAGTCCAGGACGTGTCTCTGTACTGGAATACAGCGTTGGAGGTCACGTTTATGGTCTTGGTCTTGCCCTTGGGGGTCGTCTCAACGGACACCATCTCGCCCACCAGCGGAGAAATGAGCGCCGGGGTGACGGGGTAATAGGTCTCGCCTATGATGGTCGCCATTACCTTCAGGAAGATGGGGTCAGTTGCGAGAGACATGTTGGTGAAGGTGCTGCGGTCGCCGCGGTCAGTCGCCCTGCCGACAACGCTGTTTGCCTTGGATGCGGCAAAGTGCAGCACGTCGTCCGTCCACTTGCGGCACTGCTCCTCGAAAGCCTTTGCGCTGTTGCAGGCAAAGGCGAAGTCCTCAGTGGGCTTACCTGCGACGGACAGCGCCCTGTTTTTCTCTCGCCCTGCCTTTTCAAGGGCAAGGATCTGACCGCGGGTCACAAGGTCGGCATACTCGTTGCCGGAAAGCGGCTTGCTGGTCAGCCCGCCGATGGTAGAGTTGAATTTCAGCAGTTCATTCATTGTTGTGCGTCCTCCCTTCCTTATGCCATGCGGCACAGCATGTTGTATCTGCTGCCTGCGGCATAGTTGGCCTCAGTCCACGTGTCGATGCCGAGACCCTTGTCGAGCTCAAAGTAGATGCCTGAACCGGCTGCCGGTGCGGCGTTAGTGCCGACGAGCAGACCGTTGGCAATGGTGGCGTAGACATTGGTCGTCGCGTCCACTGCGGTGGAGAAGTTGCCTTCGCCGAAAGCGTAGGTCTCGCCGGGGATAGCCTTGGAGAAGGTGTCCAGTACACCGGACGGGATGCCAAGGCCGAGAGTGTTGATGCCCTCTGCGTACAGACCGTTGCCGATCACGCCGCGCTGAACATCTCCGGGATTGCAGAAGTAGACGTCCTGCTTGCCGTCTGCGGCGGCGGTCATCTGATAGCCGCCGGTCGCCATGTGCGCGCCCTTGTTGCAGATAAAACCTGCGGAGCAGTCAGCGGGGGTAAAGGTCGTGCCGGAGAGGCTGCCGAACTTGCCCGCGATGTTCTGGAGGTCGTTGTTGCGGTTATTCCACATTCTCGGAAGGAATGCGGTTTTCTCAGTAAAAGCCATTATTTTGTCACTCCTTTTGCATTATTCGTGCGCTTCGCCTTTGAGGTACTCGCCGAAAGAGGGCTTGTGCTCACCGGCAGAATTGCCCTTGAGTCCGTTGAAGTTGAAGTAGCGTTTCTCCTGTGCCTTGGCTGCCGCCTCGTCGAGCTTCTTCTGCTCGTCCATGCACAGCGCCTTGACGCTCATGCGTACTTCGGCTTCGCCGATCCAGTTGCCATCAGCGTCCTCGCGGGCGGTGAAGTCGCCGTTATCGACCTTTGCCTTGAGGTCTTTGAGGATTTCGCTGTCAAACTTGCCTTCAGCGCCGCTGCACTGCTTGAATTCGTCCTCAAGGGCGCTCTTTGCGGCGTTCAGGCGGCGCGCGTCCTCTTTACCCTTCATCGCGTCAAGCTGCTCTGAAAGGTGCTTGATGGTCTTTGCGTCGGCCTGCGCCTGCTCAGTTGCGGCGTTGTAGCGGACTTCCGCCTCGCCCATGAACGCGTCGAGGCTTGCCTGAACTTCGGATTCGCCTATCTTGTAGGAAACATAGGCGTTGGCTCTCATTATTCGGTCAGGAATGATGTTGCCCTTGTCGCTCTCTTCAACAGAGTAGGTAAAAGGCTCACCGTTCGCGTTCACAAGAGCCAGAAGTTTCAGATCGCTCGAAGCGCCGACCACGGTATAGCCGTTGAACTTCTCCGACAGCGCCTTGAGTCGTGCCTTGTCAATCATGTTTTCTTTCACTCCTTTGTTGTGTGTGGTGGTCTTGGCTGTAGCTTCTTCGGCGTATGAGGCAGCCTTCAAACACATCTTTTCCATGCTGTTCCTCATTGCCGAAAGGGACTGGATCGTTGCGCCCGCTACAGCCGGGGCAACTCCCGCGCCAAGGACGGTGACGCCGAGTACCACGTACTCCTCTTCGACCGCAACGTCGCCTTCCATATGTTCTTTGGTCACAAGCGTTTCTATGGAGATTTCCATGCCGTTCCCCTGCCGAGCGATCATGTCCACCAGTTCAGGTGCGTACCATTTCCACAGAAATGCCGAGGCCACTATCCAGCTTGTGTCATCCTTCCGCTCTAAGCGGATGTCTGCATCTTTCGGAATCCAGCCGACTATCCTTTCGGCATCGGCAGCGGTGAAGGATGCATAGGTTTCCCCGGTCTTGGGGTCTCGCTTGAGGTCGTAGTTGTGCCCGTCGCCTATCTTTCCGCTTGGCAGATAGGCTGTCAGAATGGGGATGTCCTTGAATTCGGGTAGGTGCGCCGCAAGGTTGATGTATTTCCAGTTGTTGCGGTTCACCTTGTCGTTGAGCATCCACAGCTCCACGCGGTAGAGTTTTCTGTCACCGGAGGACAGGATTTTCAGCCGCCCCCGCGTGGTGCGCGTTATTTCAGCGCTTTTGTATCTGTTTTTTGCCATGCCGCATCACTCCTTCTGCGGCACGTTCAGCGTGCCCTTCAGCCAGTTATCAAAGCTCGTGCTGCTCATTTCGCCGTTTTCGGCCATTGCCTTGGCCTCGCACAGCCACTGCCGGTTCTGATAGTTCTCCATCTGCACGTTCTCCGCGTAGCGCGCCAGCGGCTCGAAATTCGCGTTGTCGCATACCTCGATGACCTCCGACAGCCCCTCGTTCACGTCGTCGATGAGGCTGATGCACTTGTCCAGCACCTCTTCCACGGTGGAAAAACTGTCTCCCATTTCCGGGATAGGCGGATAAACAAGCGGCAGGCCGAGCTTCGCCATGATGTCCTTGAACTGGTCAATGTATTCCGGCTGCTTGTGCTCAAGCGCGTGTATGGCGCGCGTCAGCGCCGCATAGCCGCTGTACCATGTGTGCTCCTTTATCGCCGCAAAGCTCCACATGGCGTTCCCCATCGCGCTCATTGCCCTGCGCATCGGCTCGTAAAGGAAGGAATATCTGTCCTCCCGGTACGCGGCGTAGTAGTCTCTCAAGTTTCATTCCTCCCTCGTGTCAAAATAAAAAAAGCAGGGCTACCAACACGGTTTTCCCGTGTCAATAGCCCTGCTTCGGCTTTGTCGAGCCTCCTGCGTGAAGCTCCTCAAATCTCTATTTTCTTGTTTTTTATCTCCCAAAGGCGGATGCCGTCGGGTTTTGCGGCGATTTCCAGCCGCTTGCCCTCTCTCAACAGCCTGTTGATAATTTCTATCATTTCCGCTGAAAGCTCAGGTATTCTCTCTTTGCTCGGCTCTTTCATAGCTCGCCCTCGTGCGTCTCGCTGTTTATGCTGCCGCGTTCGGGCGGGCGTCCATCGTCGGATATCTCTTTTTTCGCCTGCGGCGGCAGTTCGCTGGTATCCTGCTTGGCTGAATACGATGTCACAAGCGGTCTGCGCTTGTCCATTACGCCGCTTTCGTCCACAAAGTCGGATATGGCGATGTCATCCAGTATGGTGTGCCCGGACAGAGCGTTGTATTTCAGCGTGTCCGTCAGGCAGCCGTCCGTCATGCCCTTTCGCGCGTTCTCTATCTCATCGTCCAGCTTGAATATGTCACCGAACATCCTGAAGCGCATCGGTGTCTTGCAGTTCAGACTCTCTATCATCCAGTTCATTATCCGCTCCATGCTGCCGTATATGAATTTTGCATACGAGGCCGCAAGGTAAGCGGAAAGCTGTGCCACGCCGACCTTCGGGTCGTTCGTCGTGGGGATGAGAGAGGGGAGTCCTGCTTTGAGTATCTGGTCTGAATACGCTGTCGAGCTTATATCCGTGTTCGCCACGGTGTCTGAGATCGTCTGAAGCTTCAAGTCCTTTGCAGGCGCGAGGTAAAGCCCTATGCCGCTTGTGTTGTTCTTGTTCAGCATCTGATACCACAGATACTCAAAAAGCTTCCTCGTCGTGTCTGAGACCCTTATGGGGTCATTGTCAGTTGCGCTCTTCGGGTCGTAAGTTTCAAGCGACCCGGTCAGCACCGACGTCAGCGGGTTCAGTATTATCTCAAGCTGCGCCGCTTCATAATTCGGTATCTGCGTCAGCGACACGAACATGCCCGTGTTCGGCGGGATGACAAGGGGCGTGGTATCGTCTACCTCAATGGTGAACACCCTGTCCGCGGGAAGCGTCACCCAGTAGAAATACTGCCGCCCCACGGCTACCCACTCCGGATTGCCTATCGTCTCATTCGCGTGAATGGCCTTGAATTTGTCTGTGTCAATGCCGTTATAAACGTATTTTCCCGGCGTTTTTACGACCACTTCATCAAATATCCGCATGTACGGCTCGAAAAGGTCGCCGAACTGCCGCCAGTCGTTGCCCGGCCTCATGAAGTAGAACAGGTTGAATGCCACGGTGTACTTGCCCGGCCCGTTGTTGTAGCCGACTATCTTGCACCAGTCCATCGGCAGTTCCTGCAAAAAGGCGTAGTTTATCTTGTTGTGGCTCTTGTCCACGGAAATGCGCGGCGTGACGAACACCTTGCCGTATTTCATGCACAGTCCGCACAGCTCATGCGCCTTTTCCTTCACGCCCGCCGTCTGCGCCAGCCGCTGCGCCAGCAGCATGTCGCGCATTTTGTCCTTTTTGCTCACCTCGGCGTCGGTGTATGTGGGATATATGTACCATGAGTAGGTCAGCGTGTCCGGATAGGTCTTGAGTATCAGGTCGTAAGTCTTAGTGCTGTACGCAAGCGACGCTGACACCGCTCTCAGGCTCTTCTCGCTCCCGTCCGGGTTCTGCACCATCGTGCTTATCTGTTCCTTGCTGAACTCGGCAGGGCGCGTGTTTATGCCCTTTACGCGCGCATTCTGTATCTGCGGCCAGTTGTTCAGAAAGCCAAGCCCACCGGCGGCGGAAAAAGCGGTGAAGTAGTCGCTCATTCCCATTCCGCCATACATGCTGTTGGCTTTCTGCAATATCTCTCCCAGTGCCTTATAGCTCGTCGCCGCCGGAGCTTCCATCGGCCCCATCTGCTGTATTTCCAATGTCCGCTCCACCTTTCTTTTTAAGCTTTTCCAACTCCGCAAGGAAGCGTTCTTCAAAGCCCCTCATGTAGTCATCAAGCTCCTTGCGGTATTTCAATTCTTCCTCGCGTCGGATATCTGTGCCTGCATCCCATATCCACAGCCAGTCGGCCTGTGAAAGCAGGTATTCAAGCTCCGGCGTGACCGCTATCGCGCCCTCCGGCTCCTCGGAAGAAATTATCAGAATGTGGTCTGCATCCGAATAGAAATGGCTGAATCTCTCCTGCAATTTCAGGTTCTTTTCAGTCGTCGGAAGCGCCCACAGCTTGTTTTTTGTTATCTCCATCACACTATTGCTCCCCGGCCAAGCCGTCTCACGCTTCGCGTCCTCACCGGCGCGTAGGTTATCTCGCTGTCCAAGTGTTCAGCCGCTTCCTGATAGCTGCTCTTGCGCTTGTTCTGCGCCGCCACAAAAGCGTCCTCATCAAGCTTTATCGGCCTCGCAGCATACATCATCGCCGACCACAAGTCCTTGTTGATGTGCTTGTTTATCTCTTCCTGTGTCCACCCGCTGCCGGTTTTCTTTCTGCGCAGGTTGGCTATCTGGTCGCACAGCTCCTTGGACTTGATGTACGGATGCTGTATTTTCACGTCCTGCGTGTCGTCCTTGATGCTGTGCGCCATCTTGTAAGCCCGCGTGCCCTCATGCACGTTGGTTATCAGCAAGCCAACATTGCCGTGCTCAAACTCTCGCGTGATGTAGTCCAGCATGTCTATATTCGGGTCTGCGCCGCTGCGCCCCGGCGTTGCATAAAGTGAATAAATGCACGGCTTCGCGTTTTTCTGCACCAGATCGCGGTAACGCTCATCGTTGTTCACGGTGCACAGGGGCGGAAGCCCATCTCCAAGGTCTCTGTGAAGCTGCTGCACCACGGCCTCGCCGAATTGCCATGAGTCAATGACGATTATCGGCTCCGGCGCTCCCTCAAGGCGGTACTGCGCCCACCGGTTCTTTATCCGCCGCGCCTGCCTCTCCGCGTCAAGCGGCGGCAGGTCTGTCAGGTATACGCAGTCTTTCTTGAAACTGGTGCTTCTGCGCTGCTCGTAGGTTTTCAGCACTACTTCCGCGCACATTGCGTTGCCGTTTCTCTGGCGGTATGAAACGTCGTAGCCTATGTAGTACCGCACGTTCGGGTCGCCGCAATGTCTGTCCTCCATCACGGTCAGCGTCTTGGCGTCCTGCACGTATTGGTCTCTCAAAAGGGGATTGTCCACGCTTCCGGTGCATTTGGATTCGCACTCGCGCATGAACTCTTCCTTTGTCAGCGTGTCTCTCAGCCCGTCGTAGTACTCAAACGGCCTCACGTGGCACAAAACCGGGACCTGCCACGGAATGGCGCACGCGAAAGCGCTTTCTCCGTCGGCCATTTTCTTCCGCGCCTTGATGTAAACGCTGTATGCCGGGTTCTCTTTTGAGCTTGCCGACGTGATGTATATCTCGGCAAGGTCTTGGTGCGACGGGTCCGGTGCGCCGTCAATAAGGTGCTGCAAGCGGTTTGTTGCCTTGACTACTTGATTGAAGTCTGACCAGTTGAACGGAACCGAGCCGTCCTCCTGTCCGCACTCTTCGCCTATGACGCAGTGGGTGTTGCGCCCTCGGTCTATTGCGACCTCGACCGCGCTCCCCTCTGCCGTGCTTATCTTGAACGTGTCGCTGGAATCGTTGTTCACGTTCCAGTGCTTCGCCAGATATGGGTAGTTGTACTGATATTCGTGCCACGCCTCCGAGGCTATCTTGGCCGTCTGCTTGTTGGACGGTCCGTAATACGCCGTCACCTCTCCGGGGTACAGAATGCCCTTGTTGCTTGCCGAGCTTATCACCGCACTGGTCTTGGTCGTTCCGCGCGAACCTATGATGTCCACCATACGGTAACGTACCATTGCCCGCCGCATTATGCGGCCTATCAGGCTGTTGTGATATTTGCAGTTCGGGCTTTCGGTTATGTCCTCCAGATAGTCGGGGTAGTACCGGAATAAAGCTATCAGCAGTGCCCACCATTCGTCGGTAAAATCGTCGTAGTTGACGCCCTGCCGGGTCTGCTTCTTGATGAAGCCGCCGCTTCTCCGGCTGTAAACGTAGTCTTTCCTCATCCCGCATCACCGCGTACAAGGTCGAGCTTGCGGTAAATTTCCTTTTCCGTTTCATCCGGTTCCGGCAGAAACTCATCCAGCTCGTCATTAAGCCGGAGCGAGGGCGGCAGGCTTGCCACCTCTGCGCGCCCTTCGTTCCACGCGCTTGTGTTGTAAATTGCGAGTAGTATCTGCTCCGCCGCGTCCTTCGTCATCTGGTATTCGGGATGCAGCTTTTCCAGCAGCTCCGGAAACGGCACCCCAAGCATTCCCTTTGCCTCAAGCGCCCTCACGATGCCGTCCAGCTTTTCAAGGTCTTGCGGCAGCTCGTCCTTCTTGCGAAGCTGCTCGTTTTCCATCTCGCTCTTGATAAGGTCTCCCAGCAGCTTTGCTTTCTGCGGGTCACCGTTGTAGAAGTAATAATCCTGCTCAAGCGTCCAGCGCGATATTTTTTCAATCGCCATCTGGGTCTGCGGGCCTATGGCCGGTCTGTTGTCGGCAATGGCGGAGAATATCCGGTCAAGCTTGTCGTAGTCCTCCTGTGTGTACGGGTGGTCTGTCGGCCCCTTGCCCCATTTCTTCTCCTGCGCCACACGCCCCTCGACGTAATCCTCGGCGCACAGCATCTCGTCATCGACGTACAGCGTCTCAGCCTTCCCGTCAAAGGCTTTCTTGATGTCCGTCACGCCGTCCGTGAACTCGCCGAATCTTTCGCCCTTGTGATAGCCCTTCTGGCACAGAATGACCGTGTACGCCGCCCATGGGTTCGTCTTGTCGTTCTGCAGCTTCTGCGCCGCCTTGAAGAGGTCGGGCATATACGGCATGTTGAATTCCGCCGCGCACAGAAACATCGCCAGCTTGTAGCCGACTGTCGCCGCCCGCTGGTCGTATACCTTCGGCTGGCACTTCATACAGTACGGGGTGAAGCGTTTTCCGAAGCGTTCGGGCAGCGTCCATGCGTTTGTCGCGTTCAGCTCCTTGCCGCATAAGCAGCACCGCTGCGCTGTTTCGTTCTCTGCCATGGTGCGCCCTCCTCTCCGAAAAATCAAGAAAAGGCAGAGCCGCCCAGCCGTATGCAACTGTTCACTCTGCCTAGTTTTACCTCTGTTCGCTTGTATAATATGCTGAAAGTCACATAATAGTCAACGCTCCTAACGCAAAACATTGGTTTTTAACATTTTGTTTTCTTTTCTGCCGTTTCCACGTGATAGCCCATGTCCGCCATAAGCTTGCGCTTTATGGCAAAGGTCTTGGTGCTCGTGCCTTTGCGCCCTCCGCCCTTTGTGTCCACGATGCGCGTCGCCCAACTCCCGTCCTCGCGCTGTTCCTCGAATACGAAATCCGCATAGTAGGCTATCCGCAGTATGCGCTCCCCGGTCTCGCCATCTGTGTATGCCGGTTTCAGCAGATATTCCACCTGCAGGCGTATCTTGCGCACCTGTCCAAGCTTCTCCCGCAAAACCAACTCGTCGTAATATGCCGCCTCGGTCTTGCTTCCGAATTTGATGCACTCGCCGTTCGGCAAAAGCCGCTCGGTCGGCTGATTGTTGTACTTGCGCTTCGGCTTCTTCTCCTGCCAAGCGCCCATATCCCGGCTGAGTTGGCGAAGCGCCTCCGCGTCTTTTTCAAGGGCGGCAGCGGCGCTCTTGCTCACCTCGGCAGCGCCCTGTGCGTACCGCTGCTTGATCTGCGCCGCCGTCCGTTCTCTTGCAAGCTGCTCTTCCACGCGCTTCCGCAGCGCCGGGGGCATGTCCTCAAGGCTGTCAAATCTCATTCCTTGCCACCGACGATAAGCTCTTTTGCATAAGGCAAGGTCTCTACCCACGCGCAGAAGTTTCTCCATTCGTCGAGTTTGTGAGCCTTCCTTGCGTGGTACATGTTCCGCAGTACCGCATAGTTGAACTGCACCGTGCGCCGCTGGTTATAACTGCTCGGGAGAAGCTGGATCATCTGCCACCAGTACCGTTTGTCCTTTGTTTTAATATATCTTCCTCGGTAGTAGTTAAGAACATTGATGGTTAAACCCAGAAGGTCATCGCCATCTACCCGGATGTTATTTGCATCATTGAGAAAAAGAGCGTCGCCTGCATCATTATTGGCCATACTCAGTAAATGTTCATGACTGAAATCATCCGCCGTAAACTCTTTCGCATGGATCTTGTGCATCGTAGAGCAGGAATTGGCAACCGTACCAACCTTGTAGGTATCGTACTCTTTCCACCAATACAGTGGGGCGGTAATATCAAGCGTGATGGTTATCATCCGCAGAAACTTCCCGTGGTCTGTACCGGCATTGGCAAGCGTCTGCATTAATGCTAAGTCGCTTTCCCCGCTTTCAAACCTGTTCGTGCTTTCCCACAGGCGGCTGTCACTCTTGCTCCAAGAATTCTTAGGGTTTCTCATTCCGCGGATGGCGGCCTCCCAGCCGTATGTTTCCACGTTCTCAATTCTTATCATTGCTTTCCTCCTTGATGTGCCATATCGTCCATATGCAGCACATGATGTTCCACACGAAAGCCCGGTCGTGCCTCTCGTCAACATCCCCGCGCCGCCACTTGAGGTAGTGCCTCACGGCGGAGTCGATGTAGCTGTCCACAGGAATGCCTTTTTTCCAGTTCCCCGGTGAGTATTTAAGCGCGCCCTGCTCAAAGTGTATCGCCGTTTCCAGCATCATTGCCGCATCGCCGTCGAATGCCGTGCCGCTGAAGCGCCCCAGCGCGGAAAAGAGATAGCTGGGATTCGGATTGTTCTGGAATGCCCCGATGTCTGAAAGCACCTCGTCCTTCATGTATCGCGCCATCACGTCTATGGGCATCAGGTCGAAGCGGCCTTTCCCCTCGTGCATATCCCTCACGGCCCCGCTGGCGTATATGCGCCTGTCGCCGCTGTCTTTAATTTCCGCCATTCTCTGCCTCGTCCTCCTTCTTCATCGCGGCTTCTATGCCCGCCACCTGCGCCTTTGTCAGCATCAGCATGACCTTTGCATGTTCGCCTATCTCGTGTTTCAAAAAGCTCCTGTACATGTACCCTGTCAGTATGGCGTACTGCGCAAGAAGATCCTCTGCGCTTCCGTCTATCAGAATGTTGAAATCGTCAGTCACTTTCAGCATTTTTGTTCCTCCCCGTTGAAATATTTTATTGCCTTCGGCAGTTCAAAGAAATATGCGCTCTCGCCGTTTTTCACCACCTCGTATGCGCCCAGACTGCCGCTTGCGTGGTGCTCTATCGTGAAATACAGGAACGTTTGTCCTTGTCTGTGCAGAAGAAATTTGTTCCTTAGTCCCTCAAACTTCGCCATTTTGAGCGTCGGTGTGTAGTCCTTGAGGCAAAAGCTTGTGTTATCGTACATGGCGTACCCATCAGTCATCGTCATCGTCCCATTTCCCCCTTTTCTTGCGCGGAGGAGTGGTCTTTGACCAGATTTCCTCCTCCGGGCGCAGTTCAGTGAAGCGCATCTGGTCGCCCCAGAAGCGCATCTGCACGGCCCCGCAGCGGCCTTGGCGGTTCTTGGCGATAGCCATGCCCTTTATGCCCTGCTCCTCGTCGATGTTCCACAGGAAGATGACCTTGTTAGCGTTCTGCTCAAGCTCGCCGCTGTCACGCAGGTTTGCAAGAGACGGTCTCTCGGTGTCGGACACGCTTCGATTGAGCTGCGATAGTACGATGATGGGGATATCCAGCTCCATCGCCAGAAGCTTCAGCTCGCGGCTCAGTGCGCCTACCTCAAGGTTCCGGCTGTCATAGCGTCTCTCGCTTTTCAGCAGCGTCATAAAGTCGATGATGATAAGTCCAAGGTTCTGCGTCACTCTCGCCTCCGCGCGTATCTTGCTCACAGTCACGCCGGGGTCGTCGTTGATGATCAGCGGCAGGCTGTAAAGACTCTCGCACGCTTCGCTTATCTTCTTCCATGATTGGTCTGTCAGCGTGTGGTCTGTCACGTTGTCCAGCGGCACGCCCGATGCGCCGGATATTATCCTTTCGCCCAGCTCCTCGTCGCTCATTTCCAGCGAGTATAAAAGCACGGTTTTCCCGCTCCTTGCCACGTTCATGGCGATGTTCTGGGCATACGCGCTCTTGCCCGCAGCCGGACGCGCGGCGATTATCACGAGGTTTCCGCCTCTCATGCCTTTTAGCAGCGCGTCCGTCCGCTTGAAGCCGGTTTCTATCCTTCCGGCAGGGGGCGCGCTCAAGGCGTTCAGCACCCTGTCCAGCGTCTGCGCCATGGTTCGGCTGCGCCCCAGCCTGCCGCTGATGTGGTCTTGACAAACCCCAGCAATTCCCGTGACCAGTTCATCTCCTGTGCATGTAGCAAGGATTTCATCCACCGCCGCCCTGAATACGCGCGTCTTTGCTTGGGCGTGTATGTACTCGGCATGACCCTCTGCGGAGGTCACGGAAGGGCACAGCTCTATGCACTTTGCGATAAAGCCGCCTGCGTCCGGCACTTTGTCCCGTATGATGTCTTGAGCCGCTACGGGGTCAAGCATCTCTCCATTGTTTCTGGCCTTTGCGGCAGCGCTGTACAGGGCGGCGCATATCGGGTTCATGAAGTCCTCGGCACCGATGCATCCCGCCGTCTTGTCCAGAAAGCGCGGGTCTATAAAGCATGCTCCCACAACGGAGAACTCCATGTCTTGGTTGTAGTTCAGTGCGTAAAGCAGATTGGCCTCATCGCTTGCCATTCTTCTTGGCCTCCTCTGTCATCTCGATCAGCAGTCGGTCGTACTTCTCACGGAACTTCTTCCCCGAGAGGATGTTCTTCCGCCAGAAACTGCTTTTCTGTGAGAAGCGAAGCACATCGGCGATATCATCCCAACTGCGTTTGTCTATCCTGTTGCACTTGTCAAAGTCTGCTGCCCAGCGCTGTTTGTCTTTCTCGGTTGGTGGTGTCACATCGGGATAGTTCTTCTCAATCTGCCGAGCAAGGTATGCTGCGGCTTGATAAGCGTCGCTGTCTTTGTCAAAAACTCTCTCTTCCTTTTTGGGGCGCGCGTCAGTGCCGCTTGCGGGGCTGACATCTGGTGGAGCATCGCCATCGCCGAAAGAGAACTTTTTCTTTTGTTCGTTTTCTTTTTGAGAGTTATTATATATATCTGGTTTACTATCTGGTTTATTATCTGGTATTGGTTGCTCTGTTTCGGCAAATTCATTTTCCGTTTTGGGTAAATGGATTTCGCTTTTTGGAAGAATCGAATATCCGCGCTCGGTAATTGCGTACCAAAGAGTTCTGTCGTAAGCAGATTGGTTGTAGTTGCCGGTTACAAGAATGCCTGCTTCAAGCAACTTCGCTAGTGCAGTATTGATGGCTTTTGTTGACATGTACGGAAAAAGTTCTCTGAACGCTTTCACACTGTTGTATGTCCAATATTTGCCGTCAAAAAAATTGACTTCGTTAGCGCGATTTTTCTCTATCCAGTAATGCAGATTTTGCAGAAGAATAGCGGCATTTACGCCATATTCAACAGCTATTTGCGCATCGAAAGTATGTATCATACGGCATTACCTCATTCAATCGTCATCCCACAAGCGTCTGGTGGCGGTGGCTCGCATATTCCAAAGAGACCTAACTTTCTGGCACGCCATATCACGCCAATTTGAGTCTTCTGGTGACGTGCGCTGTGATGTGGCTTTGCTTCGCGCTCCGCAGGTATCACACTCAATCCAGACAAAATATGCCTTAGAATTTCGACTGTAATTTGAATACATAGAAATGAGTTTCGAGCCGCAAAACGGACATGGTTTATATTCCATAAAGCCCTCCTTAGTCGTATATACCGATGTGCTGCGCCCAATGGCGGATGAATACGCTGTTTTTACCGAGCCTGGCGATAAAGTCGGCGGAAATCAGCTCGTCCAAATCATGGTCGCAGACATTGTTGAGTACAGCCGTGGGATTAATCACAACGCCCTCGTCATCTGCGGCGAAGCAGAGATGGAAATACAGCGCCTGTGCGTTGGACGTGAGGCGGCTGAAAGAATACCGCCCCACGACCTCGTTTGAGATTGTTGTCCTGTCTCTCATGTGCTTCACCTCGCGTCAGAACGGAAGATCATCGTCCGTGGCTTCTTCCATTTCCTCAAACGTCTGCTTCGCTGCGGGCTTGGAAGAATATGCACCTTTGCCCTTCACGGCACTCCTGCTGTTCTCGCCGCTGTCGGACTTCTCCGCGCGCTTCTCCCCGGCGAAATAGACGTTCTCCACGTTGACATTGGGGGCGCTCCTCTTGTTGCCGTCGCGGTCGGTGTAGTTCTGTATCTGCAAACTGCCGCATACGGTCGCCATGCTGCCCTTGGAAAAATATCTGCTCATGAAATCCGCCGTGCCGTTCCAAGCGGTGCAGTTGATAAAGTCCGTTTCTTTCTGCTGCCCCTGCGGGGCGAAATCGCGTTCTACGGCCAGTGTGAATGACGCGATAGATTTGCCGCTCTGCGTCGTGCGCATTTCCGGGTCGCGCACCAGCCGCCCCGAAAGAATTATCTTGTTCAGCATAAGTTTCTTTCACCTTTCTCGATGTCTCAATGCCCATTCCCGGCGCTCCGCGCGCAGTTCAGGGCACGAATAATAATGCGGGAGCCGCGCATATTTTGCCGTTTGCCCTCTGGGAATTTTCAGCGATGTGTGCTCCAATATCTCGCCCTTTGAAACCACCTTGTACCGGCCCCTTTTCCCCTCCGGGAGCCAGAATAATACCGGCTCATCGTCGCAGGGGGAGTATGTTCCATCCCATAGCCTCACCCATCGGATGGGCGCGCCGCACAGCGGACAGGCATACCAGTTTGCCCGCCGCTTGTGCACAACCCAGCACCGTTCACGTTCCAGCATAGGCCGCATCCGTGTCGTCCTCGCGCGGCTCTCTGAACTCCGGCATAAGCGCGTAGTAGGGCTTTATCGCGTAAAGCTTCTTCGTTGCGCGGCAGTAGTCGCAGTAGCCGCACCGCTTGGGTTTCACGCGCCCCTCCTTTATCGCCTGTATCATCGGCAGCCGCTCCTTTATCTTCCCCAGCTCGTAGTCGTACCTCTGCCGGTGGTTCAGCATCAGCACCTCCTTGTCCGGGTAGTCCTGCTTGGAAATGGCTATGATGATGAAGTTCGGGTCTTTGTCGCTCTGGGCGTTCTGCTTTTCTATCTCGCTGTACACCGCCGCGCGCATCATGTAGCCGTAGGCGTCTATGAACGTCACCTTTTCGTGCAGCTCATCGCTCCATTTCAGCTCTCCGATGTTCGCCACGGTCTTGTAGTCGATTATCATCCGCCCGTCGGGCACATACTTGTCCAGCCTTATGCGCCACGGCACGCCGAAAAGCTCTCCGTGCATTATCATCTCGTTCTCGCCTGGCAGGGCCAGAAGAGACTGTATCAGCTCGTCGCTCTCGGCGACCTTTATCATCTTGTCCGCTTGTACATAAGGGGCGTATTTGCCTGTGGGAACAACGGTGTCGGGCGCGCCCCCCTTGCCCTTCACCGTCTTGGTCTTGAATATCTTGTCGAAGTGGTCATTGCAGAACTGCTCGTGCGCCTCCGGGGATTCAAAGTGCGTGTGGAAGTAGTTGCCCACGAGGAACGCTTCCTTCTCTTCATCCGCCCAGCGCCCCTGAAGCTTTGCCAGCTCCCGCGCCTCGCACTCGTTCCATGCCTGATATTGGGAGCACGACATGTACTCCCAATCTGCATCAGGCGTGTAGTAATTTTCACGCGTCAGTTCCACTCTTCTTCTCCTTGCCCTTTGCAAGCGCCTTATTCAGCGTTTCCAGCGCGTTTTCCTCTTCTCCGGTGGGAAGGGAGGGGTCAGACCCGGAAGCGATTCCAAAGGCGTCTGTGGCCTTTACAAAGCCATCCTTGATGGCGCTGTACAGATGGCGCAGTTTTACGATGTCGTTGTTGCTCAGTTTGTCTATCTCCTTGTTGAGTTTGGTGCATATCTGCTCCGGCGTGATACCGAAGCCCGCAAAGGCGTTCACGGTCTTTTCGATGATCTCCTCCAAACTCTCTCCGCTCTTGGTCAGAGAGTCGGAAAGCGTCTTGTCGCACTCCTCAAGCGCCGCATCGACGTACCAGCCGGGCATCACGGCCAGCAGGCACGCCCTCTTGCGCCTCGCGCCCTTGTTGGCCACCATTTCATATATGTCGCGCTCGTCGGTCAGCTTGTAGCTGCCCTTCTTGGTCGAGCGCTCGTGCTTCACGGAAAAAGTCTTTTCGTCGGAAGCGTTCGTTTCCAGATCCCATGCGAAGCACTTTATGGTCGTCGTGTCGCCCTGCACATCGACCTCCGTAATGCCGGACATGATGTTGCCCCAGTGCCGGGCAAGGACTTCTACCAGCCGGATAGACGGACCTTTTACCACGCTGTCGCCGCGGGGAAACTCATACTGTGCTGCCTCTGCGAGGTCTTTCCGCCCGCATTCGCGCAGCACGTTCTGCAGCGACATTTCCGGGTCACGGGGAAACTGGCGGGCAAGGAACATCTTGCCCTTGATCTCGGAAAGCTCCTTGCTCTCCTGATAAACGCTCATCTGCGTGGCGGGGCCGCGCCCCATAAGAGATTCATTCATGTTGTTTTATCCTCCTAAATCACTTTTTTATGGAATAATCGCCGAGAAGCTTCTGAAAATCCGCTTTCTGCTCGGCGGTCAGTTTACTGTCCGCGTCCAGGGCTTTCAGCGCCTCATAGAGTTTCTGCTTCAGCTCGGAAATGCGGTCGTTTGCCAGACCGAGCTTATGCGACGCAACGGCGCTTTTCTCAACAAGGTCGCGGTACTCTGAAAGCGTGATCTCCACTTTCATCATGAGCTGACCGGTCGCCTGCTGCTCCGCGTCGGCGTGCATTCCGGTATCGTACTCAACAATTCCGCTGTAATATGCCATTTTTTATAGTTCCTCCTCTTCATACCCGCGGTCGTAGCCGCGGTAATCTTCATCTGTGCTGTACAGCGCATCGTCATCCATGCACTGCAATTCCGCTTCCCAGTCCGGGGGATAGCCCTTTCTTTCGGCCTCGCGGATGTAGGGGGCGTCCGGTATCTGCATCACCGCGTTTTCTCCCATGCCGCGGCGTCCATCCAGCTTGCGTCAAAAGGCTCGTCGTCGCAGAAGTACTCCGCCAGCAGCGCAAGGTTGTTCGGACGGCGCACGCGCTCTCTGCGGCGTGCAGGTTTCTTCCCGCGCCGCATTCCATTGCCGAATTCCCTCGCCGCGCACGCGGCGTTATATGCCGCGATGTATGCCACCGTCAGGAAAAGCACCGCGAACAGCGCCACGGCTATCTGCCCTCCTAGGCTCATGCTCCCTATGTGCTCCACGCACCACGGAAACGTTTTGCTTATCCATTCACACATAATGCCCTCTCCTTTATGTACTCGCCGTCGAACGGCGTTCCGCTCAGTAGCAGCTCGCACCACCGCCCCTTGAAAAACTCGTCCAGCTCTTTCCGCGTCACAAGCTTGCTGTCCATCACGCACGCTTCCACGTCCTTTAGCGCCCGGTAATCCAGCCATGCCCGGCATATCACGCCGCACGCAAGCAGTCTGTATGGGTTCTTTATGCCGTATATCTCGCCCCGCGTCGCAACGTCTATATGCGGCGCGCGTTTAGCTCTGACCATTTCGGTTTCCTCTCTTCCTGCGCTTTCTTGCCGTGCGCTTCTTTTCAGGCACTCTCGGCGCGGTCGCCGCGCTGTACGCCGGGTCATACGGAATTTGCCTGTCGCAATGCGTGATTTTGAAGCTCTGGCTGTTCAGCCCCTTGTAGCACGTGGAGCACACCCGGCCTACGGGGCACTTTTTCGTGCACAGGTTTTCGCAGTAGAAGCACTTGCATTCATGACATGCGCCCATTTGCCCATGCCTCCTTTCTCATCCGCGCCCGCTTGCTGCGCGATGCGATGCAGTTCCAGCACTCCGCACATTCGCAGCGCAGGCAGCGGTCTATGTTCTCCTGCGGCTCGCTCAGGCGTGTCGTCACCGTGGCTGTCGCGTCGATGGACTTCCACGGCATCACGGCGCTTCCCGCCGCCTGCACGTAGCTCCCCTGCGAAATGGTAACGGCTATCATCATAAGCCGTTCCTCCCGCCGCCCAAGGGCTTTGCCCCCTGCGCGCGCTGTATCTTCCGCGCCTCTCTCTTCTGGGCGTCCGCCAGTATCGTCCTCGGTAGCCGCGGCCCGCCGCGCTTCGCCCGCTTTACGGCGGCCTCGGTGTAGCCGTTCAGCATCCGCTCCGTGCGGTCTGCTTTCCTCGCAGCGTCTACGGCTTCCCGGTATTCCCTGTATGCCTTGCATCGGCTCTGACAGCCGACTTCCCGCTTCCGGCACTGTGCGCCGCTTTTGTCCTTGCAAGGCGGTAGTATGCGTGTCATGCTATCAGCCTCTTTTCTTAAAAGATTTTTTTATAGAGATGTGTAGGTCGTTGCCGCCCGCAGCTCGTCTATGGGAACGCCCAGCTTCCGCAGAAGCGTCTTGTACTGCCGTGGCTTCCAGTCGTCGGTGTGCAGGTCGTTCTTCATGTGCGAGTACGTCCTTGGGCTTACTCCGATGAGCGCCGCGGCCTTTGCATCGCTGAATTTATTCAGATTTTGATATTCCAGTATCAGCGCCTTTACGGGGTCTCTCTTCGGCTTCTGGTCAAATATGGACTTACCCATGCCGCATTCCTTTCGCGCTCTTGCTTGCAAGAGCAGATTGTGATATTTGGACAATATCACAATAAATGTTGGTTGCTTTTGTGCAGTATCACCTGCGTCCTCTTGCGCTTCTTGTAGCGGCGGAAACTCAATTCCGATAATGATATGTGAAGGCTCAATGCCATTCGCCATAAAGACTTTGACTATATTCTCTGTCGGTCATGTTCAAGCTCTGCCTCGCTCGTTCAGCGGGAGGATGCCGCGCTCCTTGAGGAAGTCGTACAGGAACTTCCGCCCCTCCGCCGTCCACAGTGAGGTTACTTTCAGCTCAACTCTGCCGTCGCTGTGCGTTATCGGCGTGGTCTTGGACACCATGTAGCCCTCTGCCTGATACGGCGCGTAGAGCAGCCACTGTCCGCCGCGCTTGTACTGGATTTTGAGACCCTTGAGCAGTTTGTTGAAGCTGTCAGCGCTCATGCCGTAGTCCTTCGCTATCGAGCTTGTCACAATGCCGTTTTCGGCAAGGAGACAGTTCTGCGCGTACTCTGCGTCGGGCGCGATTTTGCGGATGGTCTCGTCTCTCTGCTCCAACTGCTTCTGCACGATGAGCAGTGCGCGGGAAACAAGCTCAAAGTCGCTCATGTTCTCCGTGTTGCCCAGATACCCGCCCGTGTGGTTGATGGACACCAGCACCTCGTCGAATATCCAACGCTCAAACTCATCCGCGCCAGGGAGCTTTGAACGCGCCGCCAGGCGGTAAATGTCACCCTCTGGGATAAACGTCATTTCCGTGACCTGCTCCGTTGTTACCCCGTGCTGATTGGTGGTAAGGGAGACCCCGTCGCGTTTCACGACGCCCCTACAATGTCGAGAGATGGCATCGCGCGGATTGCTATATCCCAATGCTCTTGCGATGTCAGTACCGCAGAAGAGCGTTCTGCCGTTCTCTGTGATGGTTCTGACTGTGCCGAATTTCTCGTTCTCGAATACCTGTAAATTGTTCAATTGTTTTTACTTCCTTTCTAAGATGTTTCTTGATAACTCCTTGATGTGATTTTAATTCACGTCATTGTCAAAAAAAATTTTGTTGACATCATCGAGCGACAAATTAAGTTCTTTTGCAATGGTCTTAATTTCGCTGTTCTTAAACTCAGAGGCTCCAACCATTTTGTTGTAAAAAGCCTGTTCCGACAGCCCTAATTCCTTTGCTAAGTGTCTGTTCGTAATGCCGTTCTTTGCTATCATGGCTCTCAAACTCGGATAATCCATCTTGCTCACCGCCTTTCTGCTCGTGAATTTCATTCACGCCGAGATACTACCATAAACGTGAATATTTGTCAACATTATTTTTGAAGTTTTTCAAAAAAAGTTGACAAGCGTTCACGCTGATGATATTATTTTTACAAGGTAGAGAGGAGGTTGACTTATGGAGACTTTTGAGAATATAAGACAGTTACGCAAACAGCTCGGATTAACGCAGCAGGAATTGGCTCTCAAAGTCGGCTATACTGACAGGTCAACTATCGCCAAGATCGAATCTGGAGCTGTTGATCTCTCTCAATCAAAAATAGCTACCTTTGCAGCGGTACTTGGAGTTACGCCCGCGCAACTTATGGGAATAGAAGAAGAAAAGCCCATCGCTATTGAAAGCGATGAGCTTTTGCGCCAGACTGATGAGGTTAAAGAGCTATTGAAAAAGATTGCTCCGGAACAGAGGGAGTCTGTTCTTCAAATGCTGCGCACTTTCGCAGCAGGGAAATAAAATCTTCCCGGCGTTCCGGCTCGATCTTGTAAAATAACGCGAGGACTTCTTCCTCAAACTCGTCTTGCCCGTAATTTGTCAACACCTTACCTCCCATCATTTTTATCCGCAATTTTGTTTGTGCACTTATTTTATTACTCTGGGGCTGCCTTGGCAATACCCGGCCTAGTGTTAAAATTAAAATATCGTTTATATTGCAACACATTACCTTAACATGATTTTTACTGTTTTAACGTTGTGAATTTCAAATCTTCCATTGACAAATATGACTTATATGTAATATATTATAACTACGGAGCATAGAGAATGAATAAAGAAAACATAATGCTCAACATTCTCAGCATTCTTGAAGGAACTTTCTTGTATCTCGATGTCTTTTTGAAAGAGCTGATTGATATAATCGCGTGTTCCGGGTATGAAAGAAAATTTCTTACACAGTTCATCGCACGGCTTAACCAGCTTCGCGCTCTCGGAGCTTCAGCGATTGAGTTGAAAGAATTCGAGAGAATAGACGGCGCGATCTACAGTATGCACTGCTCCGGTGCCACATATAATATCCGCGTGCTGTACGGTTTTACGCTTTCCGGGCTGCCGGTGCTTCTGCTTGCATTCTTTGAAAGGGGCGGCAAACGCAAAACGGATTACACGCCGTATATCCCTGTGGCGCACGCCAGATTGGAGGACTACAATGAACGCAACGTTTGACGAACAGAAGAATGATGAACGTGAACTTTTTTCTGCGTTGGCAGAATCAATGTCTGCTGCGGAAATGCAGCTTGCCGTCTTGAAAGGCATCATTGCTTCGGAGATAAGTATTCGCCGTATCAAACGCGGGATGAGCCAGAAAGACCTTGCCAAAGCTATGGGCGTTACCCAGGGGATGATTTCCCGCTGGGAAAAAGGCGAGGCCAACTACACGCTCTCCACGCTGGTTGATATTGCCGAAAAGCTTGATATTCAGATGCAATCTCCCTATGTTCCCTCTTTTCCCGCAAATCAGGTAAGTAAGCGCGGCGGTGTCTATTATTCCAATCAGAGTGTGAAATGGATCACCCAAACGACCGACTCGCCGGAAACTTTCAACGCTGTTTCGCCCTATAACGTAAAGGAGGGTTAATATGTTGACTTATGCCAATTCTTTTTCCTGCTCTGTTAATCAGAACAAAACCGAATACATCCTTACAATGCGGCAGATAAGCCCGGAAATCGGAGAGGACGGAAAACTTGCTAAATTAAAGACTGAAACTGTCTCTCAGTTTGTTCTCAACGCCGAAAGTGCTGTGTCGCTGTGCGCGCTGCTCAACGCCGTAATAAACTCGAATTCCGGCGACAATGCCTGATTGCCTGAAAAATAAATTTTAATACAGAGAGACGCTACTGTTTTCTTTTTACACGAGATGAGGTATAATAAACCTGTAAGGTCTGTATCAGGCCGATTGCCGCCTGTCGTCAGGCGACTAACAAATATGCGACCTGCTTTTAATTGCCCCCTGCTGCACGGGGACTTATAAATAGTCGGCTTGTAGAGAAGTCTCTCGAATTAAGAGGGACTTCTTTTTTGCTTTTTCAAAAACGCTCCGGCATTGGTTGCCGCCTCCGCCGGAGCTTGCAGCAGATACCCGTGTTATGTGATCTATCTGCTACGCCCTTATTGTAGCAGGATATTGTTTCCAATGTCCATGTTTAGTTTCCAGAAAGCGTAGGCAAATTCGCAAGATGCGCCCAAAAGCCTTGTAAAAAACAAAAAAACGGTTTGGAGATGGTGAGAATGTCTGCATATAGCGAATTGCAGCCATATTTTGATGCGTATCAGGGCGAAATACGCAAAGCTAAAAACGCCAGTGGGATGACATTGTCCGAGTTGGCGGAATCGGCCGGTGTGCCGTACAACAATGTTTGCGACATTAACGCCGGTCGGGCGAAGCAGCCGCTGCTATATTACGCCGCGGCGATATGCAAAGTTTTCGGTTTGTCGTTAAATAAGCTCATGGGGCTTGACGAACCGGAGGCCAGCGCGCTTGCATTGCGCGAGCGCGTTCACGAGCTGGAACTTCAAGTTACGTCGCTCAAAGGCGAAGTCCGCCACCTCAAGTCGGTCAAGGAGGCAGACGATAAGGAAAAAGAACGGTTGATCAAAGAGGTTGCCGCATGGAAGCCAATCGTCTACATTCTGCTTTTCCTCTCCACCATCCTTGTCGCCTCGCTTGGGTATTACCTTGTCATGGACTTCCATTTGAGCGACGATGGACTTATTCTGTTCGGTCAGGTAAGTATATACGGTGCCGTGCTCATTCTCATTCTCTTTGTTGCGCTCGGCACGATAGCATGGATAGCCATTCGTGAGATAAGGGCATGGCGCAGAAGCGTTCGTGATTCTGAAAGAGAGCGTAAATAAAAATGAAGTGCAGAAGCTGCCGCAGAGATATCCCCGAGAATTCAATATTCTGCAACTGGTGCGGTGAAAAACAGATCCGTGAGCGCAAAAAGAAAACCGAAATAAAAGTGCCCAAGCCCCGTCAGCTCAAGTCCGGCAAATGGAATATCGAGCTGAAAGCCGAGGGCTGGAGCACAACTGAGAACACCGCGGAAGAATGCATCGTCAAGGCAAAGGCCGTCCGCGCCGGGTTCTTGGAAGCAAAGAAGAAGCCGGAGGATATTACGGTCGCCGATGCCATCACCAAATATATCGGCCAGCACTCCAGCGAGCTTAAAGCGCGAAGCAAGGAGCAGTACGAATACATCCGCGACAAACGTTTTGAAAGCCTTATGCAGTTGCGTTTGAGCGCTGTGACGGAAGATAAACTGAACGAGGCAAAGCAAAAAGAGCTTGCAAAAAAATCCCGCAAGGGCGGCACGCTCTCGCCCAAAACCGTGAATGATGCGTTGAACCTTGTTATCACTGTCGTGAATGCATATTCCAACGGTGCGCCGAGAGTGACGGTGAAGAAAGCGGAGGTACAGCGAAAGTTTAAGACCATACTGCCGCCGGAGCAAATTTTCCCTGCGATAGCCGGTACAAATATAGAGTTGCCCTGTCTGCTGGCGATGTGGCTCTCCCTGTCTATTTCCGAAATACGCGGACTGACAAAATCAAAGTCGGTGAGAAACGGCCAATTGTATATTGTTGAAACAGTCGTTGATGTAAAGGGTAAGCCCGTAAGGAAAGAGGGTGCCAAGGAAGAGGAGCGTCCGCGCGTTCTGGATATTCCGCCCTACATTCAAGACTTGATCAACACTGTCGATGGAGATGTGATAGAGCCGCGAACGAGCCGGGCAGTAAACGCGCGTTTTCATAAATGCATGGAAAAGGCTGGGCTTCCCCCGATGAACTTTCATTCTCTCCGGCACGTTAACGCCTCAGTCATGGCAGACCTCAATATTCCTACGCCGGTCGCGCAGGAGCGCGGAGGTTGGAAAACAGACCACACAATGAAACAGACCTATACTCACGCATTCACCGCCAGCCGGAAAGCGGCGGACAAAAAAGTCGATGAACGTTTCATGCAGATTATAAGTAGAAAAAATACGAACGAAATTACGAACGAAGCGAAAAAGCCCTGATTTTTCAATGCACTTAGGTTCTTTGTCACAAGTTCGAGTCTTGTATCGTCCACCATTTAATTAGAAATCCCGTAGCTGTTGAAACTACGGGATTTTCTTGTATTATCAATGCCTCACAGGCATTTGGGCACATGCAAATAATTGCGTGTTTAGGAACAAATCCGCACATTCCAGAAAGCACTTAACATGCGATTTTACGAACGAAATTACGAACGTGCCAGAGGTACGAAAATAGCAAAAGCGCCGTCTTTGTGACGGCGCTTTCACCCGTTTTAAGGAGGCTGATACGGAGAACACTAGGGGATAGACTGATTGAAGCTCAATAGTGTTTTGCTTTTGCATTACTTTGCTGAATTCCTCGTTTTCAAATAGTTTGAGCCGAATCATTTTGCTCTCCTTTCGACATCTCCGTAATCCTCTTTGGAAGACTCGGAATATACGCCCACCACTCTATTTTTTCGTCTGAGATTACATCCCATGGGTACTTCCAACGATATACGACTTTACTACGCGCTTTGGCGCGTTCATATATTCTTGTGTCTGAGCGAAACATGTTGCCTTGCGATATGGCTACAATAACCGTTGTGGATTCAAAGTCACCAGAAGTTTTGTCCACGTTCGGAAGCTGGTCATCGACATTGTGCCACTCTACTGTTGATGTTGTATCGCAGTCAAATGCGGAAGGGATGAAGACGGGAGCGCTTCGCACGATAGCTTCGCAGTCAGTGAAGCCAGCCGCGTAAGCTTCTTGTTCTCTATCTGTGCCGGAGAGTTTGTCGCAGTCATCGGCGGCATCCATTATGCGATTCAGCAGCCAATCATAGTCTGTAAATCTTGCCATTTTACGCATCCTCTCCTTGTTCAAGCTCTTCAATGATGGCTTGCGTCATATCGACAACACCGCAAATGTAAGCCTCCAGCCATGCATTGCTCGCGTCCGGCAATCCAAAAGTGGAGGAAAGGTCCTGCTCTAAGAGGATGCTGTGTTCTAGGGAGAACACCTTTTCTTTCGTGAGTTTCTTCATTTCAAAGCCTCCAACTTTGCATTTACCACGCGCTGCTCGAATGTCAGCGCCGGTATATAGGTTTTCTTAAAAGGCCGCGCGGGCGTAGCCAAAGCCATTGCGAAGCGGGTTTGCCATTCGGGTATTGAGTTGAGTTCGCAAAAATTACTGATGTCTATCAAGTCCGAAAACTGCTTGCGCATTTTGCGATATAACTCAGCGTCTCCCGGAAATTCTCGCTCCACAGAATCGAGGTAATAGTAGCAAGCGGCCAGCGCAGCGGGTAGTATCATAAGCTTGTCCAGCGGCCTGAATCTGCTTGCACTCTCAACGTAGAATATGCAAGCTTCGATATATGTCTCCGCTTGACACCGCAGGGAGTCTTCTGAACGCGACAGAGAGCCGGGGGTATACCGCTGGATATGTATCGGCCACTGCGTCTCCGGAACGCTTCGGGCAAACTCGGCGCAGAGCATATTGAACGCCAAATCTTCACACATTGGGAGATTGGGGAAGGAGATATCGTACTTGTTCAGAAACTCCCGCGAATATACGCGCCCATGAATCCATGTCATCTGTGTGCCGCCTACGACCTCAAAATTGCCGTTTTCGGCTTCGCGCATGGTCTTGCCTACCATCATGTCGAAGCCGCGCTCAATGGCGTTCAGGATGGTTCCTACGGCGTTTGGGAGCAATAGGTCGTCAGCGTCCAAAAACATGACGTAAGGTGAGTCCGAATGCATTAGCCCCGTATTTCTCGTCGCGCCAACGCCCCTATGCGGCATGAGATAGATATTATACGGACGGTCGACGTAATGACGGCTGATGGCCGCTTCCGCCACGGCGTCTGCCCCATCAAGTACAAACGTGACGAAAAATTCGTCTTTGGTCTGCAACAGCAGACTTTGAAGCGTGGGGATTATGGCTTCCCCGCGATTGTAAATGGGAATGATAATTTCAAGTTCAGTCGTTTGCATCTGATGACCTCCTGTTCCATGCTTCGATTGCTTTTTCTTTGCTGGGCAGCCCAGATACTTTC
>ERZ1035037.32-NODE-32-length-55088-cov-2580.519525_pt1 | contig 55088 bp, 38 predicted proteins | sample MGYA00520618_ERZ1035037 | MGnify/ENA primary metagenome ERZ1035037 (study PRJEB33766, sample SAMN09781741) | gut metagenome | biome: gut microbiome | host: Homo sapiens | place: Madagascar | study: EMG produced TPA metagenomics assembly of the PRJNA485056 data...
GAAGATTAGTAATATTACTGATACTGTGACTGTGACTACTGTTAGCTTTACCATTTAAAGCACTATTTACAACCTTATTCTGCACTGGATTAGTTGATGAACTACTCAATGAACTATCAACAACTGTTTTATTAGCTTCTGTAGCAATACCATCAAGTTTAGATTTATCCTCTTTAGACAAAAAACCATTAACACTTACTGTTGCAGTAGTATGAGTATGATTAGAATCTGATTTATTTTGCAATTTTGTATCTATTTCATTTTTAACATATACTTTTGTTTTTAACCAAGTTAATATGTCTATTTTAAATGATTTAACCATAAATTATCCCCATATTTTTAAAAGGATAAAAAAATAGGCTTTTTTATCCTGTTGGTTCGTTAATGTTTAAGCTTAATTCACCGTCATCAGACAATGCTAAGCTACTATTATTTCCTAAATACTCTACAACTTGATTCATAGTTACGAGATTAGAAATATCAATGTCGAGTCCTCCGAATTTCTCATAAGCTGGTGTTTCTGATGCTGTATTCCAGAAATATTCATCATAAGTATTTTTATCGTTACCAGTCCCTTTTACAAGATAAATTGTTCCTAGAACTCCAACTGTTGGCAACTCTGCGACTGATGCGAATGCCTGAACATTCCATTTTGGAATAGTTGAGTATAGGTCATATACTGCTTTTGCAGATGGTATTAGATTGTTAGATACCGAACTATTTAACTGTGGAATTACTGCACTAGTATTTAATTTAGTATTTAATCCATTGGTTAATTCTGTTTTTGTGGCATAAGTAGTATCAGCATCTGTTTTAGCAGTTGCCAATCCATCACTAACTGCTTTGGTGGTTGGGTATTTAGTATTGTCTGGTGAAGCAAGACTGGTTGCTTTGTTTGTAGTTTTTTCGAATCCACTAGTTGCAGTACTCCAATCAGTAATGTCGGAGTGCTTTAGCCCTGATGGTATACCTGCTTCTACTTTTTTAATTTCATCGTAGACGGCTTTACCACCAACGACATCATCATTAGTTAAATCACTATTGACTGCTGTTTTAATGCTTGTTTTATCAATCTTGGCAGCTAAAGCAGTATCCATATCAGTTTTAACTGCTTTTGTATCTAATTCGGTTTTTACAAGTTTCTCTGAAGGAATTTGAGAATCTGACGCTGTTGTATTCCATGCTGTAAGGATATTTGTTTTTTCTACGAACCATTTTTTTAATCCTGGTAATATATTTAAACTTATTTTATTCATATTTAATCACTTTTATTTTTAGTTGAAATTTAATGATACACTACTATTTGTTTCTTCTATTTCTCCGTTAGCAATAAATTTTTCTAAACGATTGTTAACTTCATTGAATTTTTCATCAATTTGTTCTCGAGTGTAAAACTCTTCAGTCCCAGTAGTTGGGGGTTTTTGAATGCTTATTGACCCATTGTCTAATATTGACTGAATTAAGTTTAATGCAGTAGCTGTTTCACCTAACTTGTCATTAATATTTTGTGCACTATAAGTAGTATCATTTAATTTAGTAGCATCATATTTACCGTATGTTTCTTGTTTTTGATAATAATTTGCAAACTTAATCATGTCTTCTAAATGAATCCATCCATTTGAGTTATTATAATCTGTTATAGATTGATTCCAAATATAAGCATTATCTCCCATTGCATATATAGTATCAACATCAATATCTGACCCAGTAGGTAATTCATTGACTACTTGTGTTTTAATATGCCCATCGTCTCCTTTTTCGCCTTTAATACTGGCATCACTTGTAAATGAATAAGCACTATTTGTTTGTAAAGTAAATTGTACAAATCCATCTTCATTTACATAAGGTACATACACTGGAACAGCAAATTCTGTATTCTGTAATGTTTCAGGAATTTCCGAACCATCGCTTGAAGTCCACTCTATTACATATTTTTTAACAACGCCATTTTCTGTATGTGGGGCTATTTTAGGAATATAAGAAACTCCCTTTTCTCCACGAACCCTTCCAAGATTAGTTTTAAAACTCATAACTTATTCTCCTTAATTGATGTAACTTTAATATCATATTTTTTATCAGTTTCTGAATCGTTATATTCAAAAATACCAAAATATTTTGCATAAAGTTTATAGTCAGCTGCATATGTAGTATTAAATACAAAAGTAGCCATACCTCCATTATTTAATTCTGTGGCATATTTATAAACAACTTTACCATCTTTTTCTAAATAAAAGATTATCATACCATCAGTAACAATACTACTATTTCTTCCTTTTACTGATGCTTCAATAATAATTGGATTTCCAGCTTTAATACTATTCTGACCATCTTCATAAAATGTATCAGTATCTATATTAATAATAGTATCAGACATACCATATGATGTATAAATATCTACTTTACTGTTATCATTTTGATTATATGAATCATAAATATCAGTTAATTTAATATCAGCAGAAAATTTACCATTCTCATCTAAATATATATTATCATATGAATAATTAAAATCTTTGAAATTAATATTAACTCTACCGTAATGAGTAGCTTCATTATTACCTAATACATCAGCAATTACATATCCATTGAAATTCATTTCTTCTGTGTCTTCATTATAATCGCCTGTATCAATGTTGATATTAGTAGTTAATTTATCAACTTGAATAATAATTGAAGTATTACTCAAATAATAAGAATCATTATCAATATGAAAATCAACCACATAAGAAGCATGCTGATAAAATTGCTCCTCATAATCATCTGAAAAATCTGAAACATTATCATGCTCATCATTAGAGTCTTCAATGTTTTCTTTACCATCAGATGTAGTATTTTCAGGTTCGTATTCAATATCGGATTTTAAATGGATATTGCCATCGTCATCAATGTATTCTTCTTCATATTCTTCTTCATATGGGTCTCCAGGCTCTATTTCTGCTACTTTTTCTTCAGTAATAAATAAAGGACAATGTAAAAAATGAGCATCTGGAATTGTCATATTGAGAATTAAAGCACCATAATTTTGACTTGTAGTTGTGTATGTTTCACCATCTAAATCAAAACTAACTGCACAATTTTCGATAGGTCTATTAGTTTCAGCATCTTTTAACACACCACTGACTCTGATATTTTCTTTTGGTGAGCCATGAATATAATTTTTGTCAAATATACAAATAGCTAATCTACGATTAATATTAAAATTAATAGTTAATGTTGATGCTTCATAGAATTTATTACCTTGATATTCAATTATACATACATATTCGCCGATAGGTAATGTATTAGGTATTTTATCTTGTATTTTACCTTTAGTGAAACTGACAGTATTCTGATAATAAATCTCATTTTTATTCAAAATAGTTATATTAACTGAGCCATCACTGTCGAAATTATTTAAGTGATTATTTTCTAAATAGTTTTCGTATTGTGTAGTAACGCTTTGTGCATTGTCAGTGTCTATTGTTTCACCTACACTAAATAGTGAAGCATCTAAGATGATATCATTCTTTAATGCTGTATCTAAAGTCTGATTTAACTGTATAACAGTAGGTAATTTAATAATTTCTTTAATAATTAAATCATCATTTTCTTCATCGTCTATTCTAACACGAACACGATTATCAGTATCACGAAAATTAATTGCCATCGACATTAGCCTCCACTTCAGCTTTACCTATATACATAATACTATTATTCTTAATAGTAATCTCTTCTTTATTTAAAGATGAAAGTATATTACCAATACGTACAGGTAATGAAGATTGTATAGGTTCGATATTAGTAATAATGTCTTTTTCTAACCTATTTTTATATTGGTCTATTAAACCAATCGCATAGAAGTTAGTATCATCTTTTCTAACTGTTTTACAACGACTGATTAAATAAGTTGTAAGCTCAACACCATTAATATCTTCAATTACTTCCATATCATTATAGCCCCAATAATTTAATCCTTCATCTATGATTTCACCATTATATTTGGAGACTGATATAATTTCACCGTCAAAAATGTTTCTTTCCATTTCGATTGTACCATTTGTGAGAAAAATTTCATTATTTCCAATATTATCATAAAATGTATTTTGAGAAATGTATGTATTACCGTAAACTGATATACATGTACCATTAACTTTTGATTCATTCTGATTTATGAATTCACATCCTACAATTTCCACATCATTTCCTTTATTTGAATAGATACAACTACCATATCCTGAAGCGTAATTTTGTTTAAATGAACATTGGTCTATGATAGTTTTTGAATTTTTATTTTGAATATATATACATGAACCGTCAATGCCTTTATTGTTCTCGAATTCGCATTTGTATATCATGATTTTGTTGTTTGTTATTATAGCACTGTTGCCTTCGTGGTTATCGAATTTACATTCTTTTATTAGTATTTCCCCATTGTTTGTGACACTGTTGTCGTTGTTGGTGAAGTGTATTCCTTGGATTAGTACTTCTTTTGCTTGATTAATTATTTGATAATTTGTTAATTTATTTAATGATTTACTTATTAAATTAATGCTTTTGTTTAAGATTATAGTTTCGCCTGATAAGTCTGATTCAAGAGTAATAGTACCATATTCAGCAACAGCATCAATAGCATCTGATAAGATATGATAATTAGTTGAAGACTCATCTTTACTATTATTAACTGTAATATTCTTCTTTTTATTAAAATCTACTTTCACCTGAATATCAGATGAATTGAAAATATCATTTTCAATAGTTTTGAGCTTAATATTTATATCAGGTGTTATAGAGATGCTAGTTTCTCCTATACCACCTTCAATTTCAAATTGACTTAATATTTGCTTAGTCATATTTATTCCTCGTCTAAATAAATGAAGCTTGATACATTAACTGGTGCTTTAGTAGTTTTTGAATAAGCTTCTACTTTAATATCACAATCTTCTCTCTCATATACTTCATCAGGTAACACAACTCTTAATATAATATCATTTTTATTTAATACTAAATCTATTTCCTCTGTGAAACTCATATATCTAGTTGTGTCTTCAGATGTATATGCAACTTCCAATTTAGCATCTCTGATAATATCAGCAGGTAATTGAATAGTTGTTTTCTGATTTGGAGTATATTCTTTATCAATAACATATTCTTTATCTGTATCATATAAAATCTTATATGATAGTCTACCATCTTCCACGACTAAATAATCATTATTGTTGATAGGTAAGATTAGAATATTATCTAATATTAATTCGCCACCGATATATGCTTCTACTGATGTTGTTTGTAGTTGTGGTTTTGCGGCTTGGACTGTGATTTTGCTTGATGCTGTACATGATTGATTGATTGCTGAACCGTTGAATGATGCAATTAATTGATAACCATTGATGTTTGTTGCGAATTTACTGCTCATTTGATATACAAATTCTCCTATTCCACCGTTATCAGTTTGCTTGGTGATTACAGAATCGATATTGTATATCTTATTTGTATCATTATCTTGGATTTGTAATGTTACATATTGTTCGCCAAATGCATCAATAGTGAAAGAACCTATTAATTGTTGTCTATAGTTAACTATGTATTCTTCTTTATTGAATTTAATATCACAGTCGTCTTTTTTGATTTCTAAGAATACTTCTTTATCTGTAGCATCATATTGATTATTACCAGGGAATTCAACTTTAATTACGTAATTAGTTTCTTCTTTGGTATTTGAATATTCTAGTAAACTGTCTGGTAAATCATATTCATATAATACATTTGTACGTTTATTAATTTGCTCTAATCCTATAAACTTATAATCATATTTCCAAGTATAAGTATTACCTGCTTCATCTGCTCTGTAAACTGGCAATCCAATATAATATTGTAGAATGCCATTAATTTCTTTATCTAATACTGTATTAATTTTTATAATATCATTATTAGCATATGTAATAATTTTTTCTTTGCCATCTTGTATAATGCTATCGATTGATAATGTGACTTTTTGTGATTCAACTATTAGGATATATTCTTTTGTGAAGTCGTTAAATAAACCTGAATCATGATAATTGAATGTTAATATATGATTACCTTTATCTAAGTCTCCGATATTAAATTCTATATATTTATTAGATTCTGCGATATAATAGCTATTAATTTTAATATTATCAATTAATATATCTAATATTCCATCTTTAACATTATAATTATCTAATGTTTGATATTTTAAATTAGCTTTAAATAATTGATTAGGATAACTATGCGGTAATCCATCTTCTAAGTAATATGTTGTTTTTGTACCATTAACAGCTTCATCAAATAATATATCATCAATACTAACACTATCTACTTTAAATTTGAAACTATATGGGGTTTGTGCATAATAATCATTATCTTCATATATAATAGTCATATTATAAGTACGAGCTTTAGCTAATGTTAAATCTAATGTTATTTGTCCGTTAACAACATCTATTGATTCACTTTCTCTTACATTGTCAATATATAATGCTGCTTTACCAATATTGATTATATTATTATCTTTATCTGTGAAATATGCACTAAAATGGAATGATTGATTTGGGTAATACCATGTATGTGATGGTGTAATGTTTACTTCATTCTTTTGCATGATTAATGTATTTGTATATGTACTATCTACATAAGTATCTGTGTCATCATGATATTCAAATAAGATTTCATATTCATCGGTTACTGGTAAAAATGGAGTAGTAATAGTGATTTGGTTCATAAAACCATCTGTAACGTAGCTTTGACCAATAATAATATCATCATATTTAGCTGTTAATATTCCAGTATTAGCATTACCGTATGCAGTTGATATATTGTAATCTACTTCTGTTTTTTGACCTGGTGAACCATATATATAGTTCATGTTTATTTCAGTAGCAATTTTACCAATAATTAAATAAGTATTTAAATAAGTATCTAAATAAGTGTCTGTACTATCAATATACTCAATAGTGAAAGTATGCTTACCAGTTGCAATATTAGTAGGCAATGCGGAAGAAAATTCCAAAACGCCACTATTAATATAAATAGGCTTTTCATTAAACAATATATTATCTATATATAAGTTAACATGTCCTTGATTAACTAATTGATGTCCAACATCAGTAACGGTAGTGGATAATGTGAAATCATATCCAATATCAGCGGTCAATACATCATCTAAATTAAAATCTACTTCAAATATACCAACACCAAGCTGATTATTAACATATACTTGTTCTTTGTAGTATCCTGCGAGTCCACTGTAATAAATAATAATATTGTGTTGTCCTATATCGTCAATTTTAACATTAGTGATATTTACTATTCCGTTCACTGGTATTTCGGATGCTATTGTTTGATTGTCAATATCTACTGATATAGTTCCGCCTGTAACATAATTTCTATTATTATCTTTTACCTCAATAAATAAACTGTTGTCTATTTTAGCTTCTAACTTAGTATATTTAAATAATATTTGTGTTTCTTTTTCAGTAGATATAAAACTATGATTGTATTCAAATTCTTCATATGAAGTATCATACTCTTTATTATCAAGAGTTAAGGTGTGTTCTCCAGCTAATATCATTGAATATGTTAAATTCTTTTGTAATAATCCATTATCTATTATATATGTTTCGATTTTTTTGCCATCAATACTAATGTTAATTGCTTCATTATTTATATTATTGCCAAAATTATCTTGTAATGTTGCATTAACAATAGTGTTATATAAATTGTCGCCATCGCTCATATTAAAGTTTTTGATAATAATTTCAGGTTTTTGTATGATGAAAGAGCCAGATATACTGTATACTTGATTGTTTTTGATGTAATTGCAGTCAATATTATATTTTCCAATTGGTAATTTGTTTATTGTAGTTTTTGCTACACCATTTATGACGGCTTCATTCTTTGTGATATCTGTGCTATTATTATAAATATGCATTTTAACAATATCTATTGGTAATTGAGTAACATTATCATATTCACTTGTTATACCATTACCAAAGACGTCTGTAACATTACAAGTAATAATTGCTTGTTTTCCAATATAATTTTTGTTCTCTGGTAATTCTAATATATATTGAATTGTATTATTGTCTTCATTAGTATTGAGTAAACTTATACTTTTATTGTTATATGTATAGTCTTTTACTGGTTTGAATGAGCCATAGTCGGTTGTGAAATGAGCTATTCTAAGTGGTATTTTTTCATTTAAAGGATAAATATATTCTTTAATACCACTATGTTGCTTATAATGTGTTAATTGTGCTGTAATATGTGCTAATGTTCCAATATAGATATTATCTTTTGATGATTCTACTGTCATGATAATATAATTGTTGATATTATTATCAATAGTTTTTGGAGTGTTTGTTCCGAACCAGCAATATTGTAACTCATCCCCTATATTATCTGATATATTTTTGTCTAATATTGCACAGTATTGCATTCCTACGCTACCATTGTATATAACTCCAGTGTTACCTTTGAATACACATTTTATTACATCTACTCTTCCTTGGTTATTAAATAATTTATTTATTTGATTATTTATTAAATTAATTTTTTGTATATTTAATGATTTATTTGTTGGTATATTAAATAAATTATCTGCTTGTAAATTTGAGAAAGTAACAGTATTATAAGCTTTTATAACAGAAGAGTTAATCACATTAATATCTGTTTCAGTATAATCGCCATCTAATAGATAAATAACATCCGTATTGAGCTCAATAGCTTTTTGTATAGTTTGAACTGGTGAATGATATAATCCACTATTAGTATCACTACCGTTCTGTGGTGACACGAAACAAGCATAAGCATTATCTTCTTTGAATAATATGATATCTGAAGTTGATGTAGATGAGAAATAATAATCATCTGGTTCATAAACAGCTTTTAATTCATATACTTCACCGATATTATATGATTGTTCTGTAAAGAATATAGTTGTTGATGCTTCTCCATCTTTAACTCTACTGTATCCTACTTGATTATCATTAATGTAGAATGATATATATCCTTCATTAATTAATTTAGTACTATCTACAATATTATTATATTTATCGAATACATAATATGTATCTGTACAACTTTGCACTTTAGCTGATATAGTAGTTTGATAATTAATAGGTGCTTCAGTAATTTCATCAATAATTACCTCAGTTTTACGCTTATAATCATAAACCATACATGATACAGTTTCATTATCAACAGTAAAGTAAATATTACCTTCTTCTTCAGCATCTAAGAAAGTAGTTTTTGCTTTATTGTCAGTTAATATTCCAGAGCCAATACTGAAATATCCTGAATCAGATGAGAAAGTGAAAGGTATTGATGGAATATCATACATTCTACCATTAGCACCAATAGCTTGCCCCACAATATCTACTTCTTCGCTTATAACAGCTGGAGTACCTACAGCATTTACTAATATAATAATATGATTATCAACATCATATGGAGCTGTGTTGGAACCCCACCAATTATTATTTAAATCTCCGCCACCCAAACATTTACAATACATTAGGTTTCTTTGTGCTATTAATGTACTTGAATTTTCTAAAACAATTTCTTTTGTTAATATAGAATGGTTGATTACTAAATATCCATCATTATGAATAACAAAGTCAGTGACTAATGTGTTATCATTTGATGCGAATTTAACATTATTTATATGTACTTGTGCATTTTTGCCGATATTAATATTGACATCTGTGTTTATATTGTCTAATGTGAGTTTTGCTTCTGAGTAGAATTTGTTATCGTCTGCTAAAAAGATTTCTGTATGTAATCCTTTATTTCTGAAAAATAATCTGTCATCGTCAAGGTAGAAGTCTTTTTTATTTAAATTAGATACTGATAAGCCTTCAATCTCGTATAGGTTATCTATATTTAGATTTTCGACATTATGCATGTAAATACTTTCTAAATCGGTTACTAAGTCATCTACATCTTTAATAATTGATGAATTGTTTGTTCCAATAATATTACAGTCTTTATAGATATTTAATGTTTTTTTGATAATAATTTCTGTATCTTTTTCAGGTTTGCCATTATCTAGATATATTGTTCCGCCAGTTTTAATGCACATTAGTGCATTTTGTATACTTGGGTATTTAGGGTTTGGTAGTGTTATTTTATCTTGTGCGTCTTCTATATTAATTTTTATAATTGTTAGTTTATCTGAATTTTCGCTTATGTCTATATAGTCTTGTCCATTTATGTATTTAATTATTAAATTATTTATTGATTTATTTGTTGGTGTCCATTTTAGTGTTGCTTTGTTATCAACTACTTGTGCTTTTGCAACTTCTGTGTGGGTATCGATATATAGTGCAACTTGTCCTTCATTTATAACATCATCGCTACCTAATTGTCTTAGTTGTTCTTCTGTATATTCTTTTTCTGGGTCAAAAATACTAACATCTATTTCAATTTCAGCTTCTTCACCTATTGCTAAGCATAATTCTTTATCTTCGTTTAATTCTGTTGATAAAAATGCTATTGTTTTTTCTTGTTTAATTATTAAATCATCTGATATTGCAGATTCAAAGTATTCGTTTCCTAAATATTCAGCTGAAAAAATATGTTCATTGACATTAATATCATCTGGAATTGTACAAACAAATTGAGCACCAGCAACATTATTATCTAATATAACTTCTGTACCATTATCAAAGTGGATAATATGTTTGTCATCATTCACTTCTATATCAAAGTAATTATAATCTTCATTACCAACAATACCAGATAATAATTCATTACCATATAAGTATTGTGTGTCAATGATTTTACCATCCATATAGAAGTTAACTATACCGTTTAATGGAATATTAATGTTTGTTGGGTATTGTACAATAGCATAAAAGATACATTTATGTCCTTTTATGACTCTACTATAATTATAAACATCAACTGTTGGTTGTGTCTTTCTAAGATTTAAAAATGAATATGATTGTGTTACAGGTACAGTTTCATCTTTATTATAATATTTAACAGCCATCAAATGATTACCAGCTCCAATAACTGACAATTCATCGTTACTTAAAATAGATTTACCTGATAATACATCATAAGTCTGTATGTGTGTATCATCTAATAAAAACTCAACTTTTCCTTCGTTAATTAATACAGATGATGTATTTTCTTGATAAGATTCTTTATCTAAACTATGACTATATTCTGTAACATAACAAGTAATTTCATCGTCATCTGTATAAAGCAAATCATAAGAATGAATATCTAAATCTACACTTGATTCAGTAATATTTAATATATCTTCTAATAGTACTGTTTTTGATACATATTTTCCAGTTGTATCATTAAAGTCAATTTCTATATTTTGTATACCTAAATTATATGTTCTTAAATCATCAAAAGTACTACGAGCATATAGATATCCATCTTTATCTATATATACATGTTCTTTGATTTCTCTTCCATCATCTCCAGTACCTATGATATATAATTGACCATTTTCGTATGTAAAATTGACTAATCCTATATTTTCGCCATTTGTATCGTATAAATCAGATTCTTCTCCATCATACACTTTAAATAAATAATCCTCATATTTATTGAATTCTGGGTCTGTTGGGACGAAATCAGTTTTAACTATATCTATAATATTACGTGTATCATCACTTGCTGTAGTAAAAGAAAATTTATTCAATTCTGACCATTCTTTTGCTGAAAATGTAACAGGTAAATAAATAATACGAGCAATACCATCTGAATTTATAATATTAGAAGCATATACATTGTTTTGCTGTGGTAATCTAATTGTTATGGTACCGTCTGTGATAGTTTCATTCGTTGTTGCGTCAAATACTTTAACCATAAATCCTAATGGCTCATACTGTGAACCACGATATAGTGATGGATGCTCAAAGTATACTTCTGATTTTTTAACGAATATAAATGATGGATTATCGATATTACTATCATCGTTACTATATATACCATCTTCTGTTCCATGATATGTTGCCACAACTTTTAGTTTAGCAGTTTCTTCGTCATTAACTTCAATATTGATTGTTTCGTAATCTGATACAGCTAATCCATCTTTAACTGGTACGTTTTTAATTTCTTTATTAAATACTACGTCATTTATTCCTGTAATTAAGAAATCAACATATCCGTATGGTATTGGTCTATTATAAGCATCTAATACTTTTGCTTTTAATTGCACTTGGTCATTAGGTTTGATTGTTTCGTCGAATCCACGTATTTTTACGCTTCCTCCAATGATTTCAAAATCTTGTGACGCTTCGTTACCAGCATATTGAACACTGCTATCGTATTTTATGTAAAGTACATAATCGCCTACTGGATTATCTAATGATTTAATTACTGTTACAAAATTACCATTTTTAAACGTTTCTTCATCATTAGTATTGCTTATTCCTAATATTTCTGTTTCTTTGGTTTTTTTACTTTCAAGAATAAATGTGACAGCTCCGTCAGTTACTGGGAGATATTCTTCGCCATTAAAGTATTCAACTTTAGCTCTCACTTCACATCCAGTCTTGTAAATAGCTTGTTTTGGAGTATCGATTGTAATACGTGTGCTATTTTTACCAATAAAGATTGTTGATTGCCCACGTGAAGTTGCATATTTAGTACTGCCTAAATATCTAGCTTCTAACTTTAAAGTTCCAGTTCCTGTAAAGTTATAATAGCCTGGCACGATTGTAGTTTCTGCTATGTTATTTTTAACTAATACAGAGTCGCCGACAGCATAATTGTTAATATAAAATTGTATTTGATTTGCTCCACCATTGATTTTAGAACCATCTATAGCTTTAACTTCAGCTTTTAATTTAATATCTTCATAATATTTTCCATGATGAGGCTTAATGATTACGCTTGTGCCAATTAATCCATCTGAAAATACACTTACACTATTGCGTCTAATAACGTCTTCACATGTAGTTAATATTTCGTAGAATCCATCAATCAATGGATATTCTGCTTTAATTGGAATGTATTTCTTAATACTTTCATATCTATTTAAATCAACATCGATAGTATTAGTTTCTAAAGTAATATTGGGTGGGTTAAAAATATCTATTGTTGTTTTTAAATTTTTTGCACCAGTATTTGTAATGTCTACTTCAAATGTACCTAAGTGTGGTAATAACCTATCTTTAACGTTAACATGAGTATTTAAATTAAATGTTGTTTTTTTAGGAGAATAACAAATTTTTAAAGCTATATTATATAATACTACTGTTGTTGAGCTTTGTTCGTTGTTGTTTTGTAAAATATGACGGAAATAAATTCCCTCTCTTTGTATTATGTTTCTTAAATCTCCAGTGTGCCATTCGTCTGTAATTTGAGCACTACTAATAACTCCGTCTACTATTGGTCCTGTAATATATCTATAATCGACGTATTTACCAATGTTTTCTTTGTTAACAGCTTCTCCTGTTTCTTTATCAAGATATTCACTAATAAATTCACCAGTAACTTCATCAGTATATTCATGAAGTATAGCTTCTCTTTTGGTTGTTTTATCAAGATATATATAATGATTATGTCTATTAGTATCAATAATAGTTGTAAAAGGGTGTTTAGTTTTGCTTTTGACGATAATAGTAATTTGTTTGTTATATGATGCACGTGGTACGATACATTTAATATATTGTTTATTATCTTCTTTAATAATTTCTCCATTCATTAATACATCATCGAAGTATAAATATACTTTTGATATATCTGTAACTTCTTCTGTGTTTTCTTTTAAAGTAAATGGAATTTTGACCTCTTTTCCTATACGACATTCAAATGTACCAATTATTGCTTCTTGAAAGACATTTTCATCGCTAAAGTCTTTTAGATATGTGCTGATATCATCATTTGAAAATGTAATACTTCTTTTGTTTAATTGATAAGTATTATTAGGAGTTAATGGTACAAATATGTTTTTATCAGATTCTAAAGTAGGTACTAATAATCCTGTTTGAGCTGTAGTATTTTTATCTATTTTATTATCTGTTGACTCTCCGTCAACTATAATTTCAATATTATCAATATTAATATCTTCAGGTAAATCTGACAAATCAAAATAAGTAATCAATTCTTTTGATATATTAGTATTATTTTCAATGTAGCGTGAGTTTTCTTTTTTATAGATTACGTCGTTATTATTAGAACGGTTATTTAATGTAATAGATGCACCGAATTCATTATTGCCTAAAAGATTAATAATATCGTTATATTCTGTTTGTTGAGTTAATCCTTCAGTATTTTGTTGAGTAATTAATCTAGGAGAATATTTACTACAATCTTTAGTTTCTGCATAACTTGGATATATTGATTTAGCATGTACAACAAAATCTTCACAGAATGGATTGATTGAATATAATCTAAGAATATTATCTCCATTGGTATCTTGTAAATTTACATCGTTAATAGCTAAATCGTTCCATGTATATTCATTGATTAAGCGAGAATAGTACCAGTAATCTTGTTCTATATCAAATGGATAATATTCTGGGAAAGTGTATGGATAATCTTCTTCTTTAATCTTTTTCTTATACAGTCGTCTTTCTAATCCTAATTGTTTTCCCCAAGTGTCTAAACGATTATTTACGTGATACATTGAGTCTGTTTCTGCGTCTTGGTATGCTGGGAATCCTACACGATATGGGTATTGTAATGTTTTAAACCAAACATCTACATAAAATTCTTTTGTGTAGAAATGTGTTGTCACCATATCGTAGATAACGTTAGTTTTCTTTTCGTATTTCTTTTGATAGACTTTACGCCATCCGTTATAATCAGGATTATAATCAAAATCATATTTAGCATATAATTCGATTCTTTCTATTGGAATTAATTCTAATCCAGTGACTTCAATATTTTGTTCATTTGTAAATACAGCATTATCCATTTCTACATCTATGTCTATATCACAAGCTATGTTATATGAAGATGTAGTTTGATACTTAATTTCATTAATATATACATCATCTGTTGTATTATGAGTTTTGAATAATAATAAACGATTAGATTGGAGTTCACTTGTGTCTATAGAATAATTAGTCCATGTAGTAGTTACATCTTTTGAAAATATTAATTTATCTTCGCCACAATAGCATTCTAATTTGCCGTCTGGTGTGGTTCCTTTATACCAAAATGTAATTTCGTCTATTTCGTCAAAATTTAATTCATACCCTAAATTGGCATTATTTTGTAATGCTATCCATGGGTCTGCCCCTTTTGGATTGTATAAATAAGCATTTTCGTGATTGGTCCAGTCGTCTAAATTTTCAGTTACGTTAGTAGTTTTAATGATGGTTGTATCTTCTAGATTTGTGTCGGTATTGACTTTGATTCTTACTACTTCATTGTGTAACGGTGTTTTGGCGTCATACTTTTCTTTATTTTGACTTGTTATGAAGTATGGCATTCCGTCTCCGAGTTTTTGTGCTTTGATGGTATGGTTGTTAATGGTTACTTTTTGATTTGTTAAATCAATTATTAATTTATCGTTTTGACTAATTAATTGATTAATCATGTAACCGTTTTTACCATCAAAAGTTATTTCTAATCCATCTATATCATCTGCAGTGTTGTTAATTAAAATTATTCTACCCCATGTCTTATATAATGGAGCCTGAATATTCATAGTAGAAGGTAATTTGGTTAAGTGAAAATTAGCGGTATATTGTTCGTTCACTAAAGATTCTTGCCATATCATTACTGGTGGTTTGATTCCTGCATTTAATAATGCAAAAATAGCTTGTGCTTTTATACGCTCTACTTCATCACCAATGGCGTTAACTAACTCGTCATTTTCTGAAAACCAGTGTGGTAATAGTTTTAAAAACGGAGTTTTTCTCATATTTCTTTGAAAATCGTCAGAATCGTAAAAATCATCAAATGCCATTATGTAAGCCTCAAATTTAGTATTTATATATAAGATAATTTTTCTAATACACTTAATATATTGTTGTTATCTTTTATTGAATTTTGCGTCTGCTTTTCTCCAGTCTCTGTCTGTTCTTAATGCTTTTGGTATTCTTATATGTGGGTCAAATGTTCCGTATATAGAATCGATTGTTAGTGTTATAAACAATGCTCCGTCTTGTGTATCTACAAAAGACTCTATATTAACGACATTATGAACTTCAGGGTATTTTAAGCATGTTTGAATAATTTCGTACTCAATTTCTTTAATAGTTAAAGAATCTAATGTCACTCCCCTATAATCCCATATTGAACATCCATATGTTGCCTGACCTATTGAATTGTTTAGTGCTCCTAATGGTGTTTTTATTTCACCTACAATTGCTTGCCATAATGATTCTTCATTTTTAGTGAATATTAGGTCTTCACATTTATTCCAATCCATTTTTTCATAAAATGAACGATTATCCATTCTTGTTCTGAAGTCTAAAAAATCAGCATCGCTTAAATCTTGTTCGCAATTGTTGTTATCCATTTCGGAGGTGATGACTATATCTGATGTTAGGTTTTTTACTCTTTCTCTGTTACAAATAACCATTTTTATGTGCCCCCTGCGAATTCTATGCTAGTTAGTACTTTGTTTGGGTATGCTCTTTCTGTGTTTCCTATTTCTATGACATTTCTTTTGTTTACTTGTATTGTATTGGCTATATCTATATCTATGTCTGCGATATCAAAATTACTTAATGAATTATTTAATGATGCAGTTAATGAATTAATGTTTATATTGGCTCCTACTACACAATATGCTGCGAAGAATTTTTGTATGGTGTCATTAATATTTTTATATATTGTTGATTTTTGGTTAGGGTCATAATCTACATCTCCAGCTGTTTTAACTGTTACATACATATCTATATAGACTCTTGTAGCTCTTACATATGCTGGTCTAATGCCGTAATGACTACGATATTCAAGCCTTGATATAATATCAGAGAATTCATAATCTGAATCAGCATCAATACATAACAAATAGGTTCCTGGTCCATCAATATATTCTTCTGTTGCGAATTGTTGTTGATTAACTCCAGCCATATATAATTGGCGTCTAATATCTGCTAATGTATTATCACGTTCATATCTAAATCCTTGTGCTCTGTTTCTTAAATGATTAATTGATTCTTCATCATATCCACCAAAAGCTGGGTCTGGATTAGTTACTCCGATAGCACCATTAAATTCACCATTTGCAAATATTGTTAATGTGTTAGCATCTACATTATTTACTGAACCTGAGCTTATTGAATATGCCATTACTGATACTGATTGTGTTCCTTTCCATAGATAACAATCTTGTAGTGTTTTAAATATGATGCTACTTGATTTTTCTGACCTTACTGCGAACCCTGCTGGTATTTTTACTGAATCTGTATATCCTGAATATCTATAAAAGGTTAGTATTGCTTTTGATTTACTGCTTACTCGACGATTTGCGTAAGTACTTGCTAAATTTTCTATTAATACTCTGTCTGTTGCTGTTTGAAGCGAGAATTGATTGGCATATGACTGTAATAATGTAATTGCTACGTTCAATTCTGTAGCAATAGCAGATAATAGTAGTCCAGTTCTGCTGCTATCATGTCTGCGGTTTACAATACCAGTATTAATTAAATTTTGCCATAAATTATCTAATACTTCTTCTCCGTTGTTAATTACTAAATTAACCATTAGTTACCATCTCGTATATATTTTAATTTTCTTAATGCGTTTTTATATGCTGTATACTGTACTGGATTATCTGATAATGTTAAGCCATGTTTTTCTTGGTCTATTCCGCATGTACAGCAAAATTCTGAATCACAATTTTGACACTTTAATACATTAATAATTTCATTATCTTCAAATCTTTCTGTAGCGTACAAAAATCCCCACTTTTTACAGTTTTGACAATAGTTAACATAGCATTTACTTGTTCCAGCATTGAGCTGTGTTTTACAATACTTACAAGTAGTTCCATATCCAATAATATAATTATCTTTATATTTCTGTAGTTTATATGCTGAATTTGATAATCCAATTCCACAATTTTGACAATATGTAGTATTGCATGTTGTACATTTTATTGATGTAGATGTGTCTACTAATGTATTCCAATTATTACATAATGGACAATAATTTATAAATTCCATTGAAGTATTACCCCATTCGGTACATGAGTCGCATGTTTCCTTGATGATTACTTTAATATAATTACGCAATACATTCTGTGGTGTTATCCAATTATAAGTATTTGATATTGTTTTTTCTTCTGGACATTTTTTCTTTCCGTTGATATCTGTTTCAAATTCGATACTTATAATACCGTTCTCATCTATAATCAATTGGTCTACACAGTTACCGTCAGTAACTAATTGCTGTGTTTGGGGTCTTAATGGTATTGATTGTTGGTCTTTTAGTTCTCCTATAACCATTGATTCATTAATTCCATCAGGTATTGTTAATTGACTCATATTATTAATATTGTCAACAATTGCACCATTAAGCCCATCTAATTCAAAGGTATTATATTTATTGTTAGCATTTGCTGTAGCATCTAATAAATCTGATAAATCAGTACCTTGTATACTTATTGAGCCGCTATTAATAGATAATTTGTCTGTATTGATTTGAGTCTCTTTGCCAGTTGTTTTTACTGCATTGGGGTCTGCTAATACACTATTATTATTATCGTAATTTAATTCTATAAACCCATCTGATATTGATAATGCAGATTTGGGCTTTGCTATTACAGTTGTTGCCTTATTTCCATGCGTCCATTTGCTAATATCCAGTGCAGTAGTATTACCTGTCCCATCATCTTCATCTCCTGCGTCTGTTAAGAATTCAGTAATTGTGTTAATTCTTAATACAGGATTGACAGTAAATTTGCAAGTAACGGTTTCGTTTGGATATAGCATTCCGCCTCGTTCAACAGTTGATGGGATTTCATATAACGAAGAGGTTGTACCGCATAAATATGTCTGTCCATCGTCTGTTTTAACTTTCCATCCATTTCCATTAATCTTATCTCTGTCAATCGATTCTACTGTTCCTATTAATTCTTGTAACTCTCCTTCTTCTTCCTCTAAATCTCTGATGGTTGCGTTTGTACGATTTCCAGTAACAACCTTCATAGAATTAACAAGTCTAGTATTAGTCGGTCTAAATGCTTTTCTTGACATCACATTGCCTCTTTAATTAAATTATCGATAATTTCAATAGAAGTAAAATCGAAAAAATTAATACCCATTTTAACCAGTTTATTATTAAATCTTAAAGCAAAACATTTGCGAGGGTTATTTTTCGAATTGTATCTTATCATTGCATCTTTATTATACTGAACACATGATGTATTCCACAATGTATGTGTTTGATAAATTCTATGATAAGCATAATATGCATCTTCTTCTAAGCTTTTTTGAGCTTTTTCTTCATTAATAATAAACCAATCTAAATCCTTATCTCGTACGACTTTTTCTAAATCACTTAGACAAGCTCTATGAATTCTTTTTCGTTTACCATCAATATAATATTGATACTTCCATAAAAAACCTTGTGCCGTACGTGAATCATTATATTTGCTTACTCTGTAAAATCCAGTTTTATTATTTGCTTTAGATAGTTTTTTTTTAGTTGCTTCTGTAAGATGTTTGCCGTACAAGGGATGGTCTTGTTTCCGTATTTTTGTTCCGTCTCCGCCTTTAGTAAAATTAAAGCCATATCCGTAATATGTATTAAAAATAGCTATAGCATCCTCTTCTAACTCGTTTAACTCTTGTTCTGTAAAATATCCATCACACAAGATAAAGTATGTATATCTCCCCTTATTGTTTTGTAAAATTCTATTAATTTGCTGTGCATCATACAGTGAGGGATAATGATGTTCTTTATGTCTTTTATTGATACTAATATCAATGTCTTTGCCAATATACACTACGCATTCTTTTTTAGTATCATAATATCCATATATCCCATTTTTTTTCATAATATTACCTCATATTGTTTTGCATCATAATAATTTTTGTACAATATCCTATATATACATGAATGAATAATATAATATTATCTATTTTTTACAAAGAAATTCCATTTGAATTCTCTTCGGAACTTGAATTTGATTCAGAGTTATCTGAAGAATTTTCGTCTTCTACGCTTGATATTGAGCTAGTATCAGAACTCGTAGCTACCTTAGGCGTAATAGTAATCCAATTATAATTTAATATTGGGTCTGAAGTATTTGAGTCGTAAAAGGTATTTCCAATAAATAAATCCTTAATTTTATCATCAAATTCTTGTTGATATTGTTCTATTTTATCTTGTATACTTTGTGCGTTTTGTTCTTCTTCTGTATTATTATCTATCACATTGTCTACACTTTCTGAATTAGTTGTTTGTGCATTTAATGATTTATTTGATTGATTATTTGATAATTGATTTCTTAGTGCTTTTTTTTGTTGGTCTACTACTTCCTTCAATGTCTCTGATTCAAATCCATTATCAGGGTCTAAACCACCTTCATCATCTTCCTCTTCCTCATCTTCAGAATTGTCAACCCATTCTGTCAATATAGTAGGTACAGTTTCAATAATTTCACCGTCTTTTTGTACAGAATATCCATCAGCAGCGAAATTATATTCTGATAAATCCTCTATACTATATGCGAAATCTACACCCATAAATTCACATATCGCCTGAAATGCATCATCTAACGATTGATTTGCTATATAAGATTGCCTGAATTCTTGCGGAACTTTCTGTAAAAATTTCCAGCCAATATCCTCTAAGTAAATTATGAACGTTTTTCCAACTTGTTTAAAACGACTAATTTTGCCTATAAACGCATAGTTATATTCGTCGTTTTTAAAACGTAAAGTTCTTTTATTATCCTTAATATCAACCTCTGTGTCAACATATTTCTTAAGATTTAATGATATTGTGTCTGGGATATTAAGTTGAGAAGCTATAACAGAATTAGGATGAGAATTTAAATTAGCATGTATAACAACAATTCCAGAATATTTAATCCAATATTGTTCAATATCTTTACTATATGGCATAATTAATTGTGCTGTTCCAATTGGGAGGAAATTGTCTTTATCCCATCGAATTTTAGAGCAGTATGTGTGGTTTATATTGTCATCTACAGTAATGACGCTAATATCATTTTCAAGCATCATATTATTGATGCTACCTAATGAACTTTGTTGTTTTTCATACATAATTATCTATTCCCACTATTAGTATTTGTAGGGTTTGTATTCCCACTACTAGTCGTGTTACTGTTGTCTCCATTTGATGATTTTGATGCTGGAAGCAATACCGTAGTATTTTGATTACTACGCCATTTAAATAAGTAATCAAAATTATATTTTCTATATTCATCTCTGGTTTCTACAAAGCCACTCCCTCTGTCTATCATAACAACATGGTGACCAGAATCCCCTACGACTTGACATGGTATATTTGCTTGATTATTAAAGCAATAATATAAATATGCGCTCATTCCATAACAATCTGTTGATGATTGGTCTTCTTTTCCACCAAACATTTTCCATGCTTCAGCAGGGTCTTGTGTTGAATTAGCATGTGCATATGATATTTTAGCAGCTGTTTTCCACACTTGTTCTTCTGTGGCAGAGCCTCCAGTTGATGCTGCTCCTCCTGATGCTGCTCCTCCTTGTAAATATTGATAGTCTAATAATTCTTCTGCCCCTTCTGGACCATATCTGAAATCTAAATCGTGGTACATTGGTTCGTGTTTTTGTATCCGCAATGCATATCCATTCAAATAAAAGAGTTCTGATTCTTTTGTAAATGGGTTTTCTACTGAATAGAATGTTCCACCTATATATTTGCGGTTTGCTAATGCTCTGCATTTGCACATATTATTGTAATCACGTATATATTGGATAAGTAAAGCATTGATAATATATTGTGCTGTTTCGTAATCTGGTGCTGATGACTCTACTCTTTTTTCTTGTTCGCCGTATTTTTCTACTAATGAGTCATATTGTTCTGATAGTAGTAAGCTTCCGTCTTCATTTTCTGTGATGGTTTCTGTGGTTTTTTCTTTTTTATTTTTTGTTGTTTTGTTTTTAGCGAGTTCTTGTTGTGTTTTTAGCCATGTGTCGTAGTTAAATTTAGTTTGGCTCATGTTTTTAGTTATGTCATCAATTGTGTAATTACTTATTTGCTTAATTAATGATTGTTTTCCGTTTTCGTCAGTTTTATAACGGTCTGGAAGTGTTGTGCCACCCCAAGCTATAGTAACTTTATTATAAAAACCATCATTTCCATATTCCATACTAAATACATCTGGGTCAATCTCATTAGATTTAATAGTATTAATTTTTTGACGCAAAGTAAAAGCCATCCAATCGGTATAAGGGAATAAAACGGCAGCATTATTTTCAACTAAAAACACAGAATCAGTTGCAGCACAAATACGACGAATACACTTTTCAAAAGTTTTATCTTTAATTTGAGCTGCACCACCAGAACCAGTACTGCCTCCTCCAACAGTTCCGCCCCCTAATGCTGCTAAAATATTTTGACCTAATTCTTCTGGAGTTCCGCCTGTAACGGTTACACATTTGTCTTTTGTAATTTCGTTAATTTCTTTATAGGTTTTACCAGCTAATTTTTGACAATTTGCAGCAGGTAAGCAATCTCCATGTCTATCAGGACTAATAGGTTTTGTGTTCATATCTTCTTGACTATCTATTCCATTAAGATGTTGTCTTACTCCGAATACGGCAAAATCAAAGTTTGTATTACCGTAATATAAGTCTACAATAGAAGTAAGCCCTGCTGCAATTATAAAAACACCCTTTTTACCTTGTGCATTTGAACTATATGAATATGAAGCAAAATGATTCGGTCCTATAGGTAATTTTTCTACTTGATATCCACCGTTTTCTAATACTGTTGCTACTCCATCTTGATAAGCTTTATCTTCTCCATTGTTATGGTCACATCCAATGACTACTTGTCCTCCTCCACTTTGATTATTAGATGAGTCGTTTGATGAACTATCTGATGAATTATTTGATGAATTATTTGTTTGATTATTTGTTGAATCGTCTGGCATATTATCCCTCTGTTACCATCTAAGACCTACCGCTCTTCTTCTAAGCCTTTTTATAGTATCTGTGGTATAAGTATTTTTTCCAGCTTTAAGTTTTTGTATAGCCTGTTGTGAACTTAGCTTCCAAATATAATCTGGAGACAAATATATTTTTCCATTTTTATAAAGCTGACCATTATGCCACCCATTTTTTGGAGATGACTTTTTTTTATTTAACTTATTAGACTTACTAGATTGATTAGACCTATTAGAAGATTCTGAATCAGATTCTTCTTCAGAGTTAGAATCTGTATCACTAGTGCTTGTTGTATCGGTTCCAGTACTTGAAACAGATGAACTACTAGCAGCTTTTGGTTCAATAGTAATTGCATCATAGTTCATTACTTTATTATGTAATTCTTCAAACATATCACCATCTAAGAATGCTTTTACTTTTTCTATTATTCCAGTTTCATCTTCAACATATTTTTCTAATGGATTTTCTTCTATTGCTAATAATGTTTCAGCCATATCTGGACTGGTTTCGATAACTTTTGAGCCATAGACTATACTACCGTTAGCATCAAAATTGACATTACCATATCCATCCATTGGTTTAGTAATTTCTTCATTATTTGTTAGATTGGCATCATCGGTATCTTCTTCACCATCTTCATCGTTGCTATTTTCATTATCAGTACCTGATTGTACTATATTCTTTACTTGTGATGATATTTGTTGTTCTTGTTGTACCTTTGTGTCTGCATCACTTTTTCCTCCATCTTCTTCTGTTTCTTCAGTTGTTTCTCCGTTATCTGTGACTGTTTGTGGTGGACAAATATGTTGTACGCCTAAAAATTCACATATTGCTTGGAACGCATCTCTAACGTTCTGATTATATATGTATGATTGTCTGAATTCTTCTGGTATTTTCTGTTGGAATCTTCTGCCTATGCTATCTACATATATTGTTATCTCGCTTTGAAATTCTTTTATTCTTGCTACTTCTCCTCTGAAGAATGGTTTGATATTTGAGTTATCCCAGTATTTGGATAGTGAATTTGCGGCATCTTGCTCATTGGAAAATTTGTTATCGTTGACATAATCAAATGTGAAGTTATGTCCTATATATATTGTTAGTTGCCCTTGGTAGGTTGCCCAGTAATTGGTGTTTTCTGTGTCCATTTTTGGCATTTTAATGATTGCTGTTGATAGGCAGTTTGATGAGTCCCATGATACGTCTAAATCGTAGAAGTAGTTATGTATGAGGCTGTCGTCTGCGGTTATTACAACTATGTTGTTGTTTGGTTCTATATCTTCTTTTTTATTTGCTGGAATATCTTCTAAATTACTTATTGATTGATTTAATTGTTTACTTAATGATTCGATTGTTTGTGGGTCTTTTTTTTCTAGCATTCCTGTGTCGGCATTGAACACATATGCTGATGTTTTACTTAAGCCTCGATTTATCATATATATTCACCTACTGAGTTGATGTATCAATATCTTCGGTATTAGATGCGTCACCAGAATCTTTTTCACTACTATCATCACTAACTTCTTGTTTTTGCCCTGTGGTACTATATGCATCTTGTAAAAATATAGCTTCTTCAAATTTTAAATGCCATTTAGCAAAAGTTTCTCCACTTGAAATACTATATGATACATCTGTTAATACTCCTTGAAATACACCAAAAGTATGACTTGAAAACATGCATACCCAACCTGAATGTTGTTGTAAAAATGTATTTCTAAAATCACTAAATTCTTTAGTTGATTCTATATCTTGTAAAGCTGCTAATGTTTGATTATAATTTCCTCCTTCAATAGCCGCCCAGAATTGTTTTTTTAATGCATTTGACCATCCTAATCTTGTAAAATCATTTGCATTATCTTGACCATGATTCCACCATTGATAAATTAAATCAGTTAAATATACATCACATTCAACAACCATATGTTTTTCTACAGCATTAGATACACCTACACGTCCTTCTGTTGTATCGTAAAAATCAAAAGTAATTTGATGAGGTGTTACATTAACATCAGATATAGGGAATATTTGTGTTTTAGGTTCACGTTGGTCATCTGCAATGTATGCAACTGTAGAGTATGTAAATTTTTGTCTTTGTTTTTTAGGTGTTATTTTAAGCATACCTTGTTGGTCACTCCATGCAGATGCTAATTGTTTGTATTGAGATGGAATAGTATCAAGCCAATTAGAATTTTGTGTAGAATCATGATTAACCGCTCCACTTTCCATACCACCCCATTCAGTAGCATCTAAATCTAATGACCTATCATCTTCATTACCTATATTATCTTTTCGTAAAGCAGCTTGTAATTCTGCATCATCGTCTACGGTATTAGGTTGAATAGACTGATACCCACTACCACTAGATGTTGATGTGCTGGTATTATTATCTACGTTTTCACCATAATTATTAGTCATATTTATTTACTCCTATATTGTTGGATTAGTAGAATCATTGTCTGAACCCTCTGCTTGATTTTGGTTTCCATCTTCTCCCTCATTATTTTCATTAGTATTTGATGATTGAGCTTGTGGTGGTTCTCCCACTGTTCTTGATACTTGTCTTGGATTAACTTGTTCCTGTAATTCAATTATTAAATTCATAAATGCTGATTTAATTTTTTCAGGGTCATCTTCAGTATTAATATTAATATTCTTAATAATAATAGTATTTTTAGATTGACCTCCACCTTTTGGCATTTTTTGACCAGTAGCTTTTTCTACATTTTTATATGGGTCATTTTTTTCATCTCCACCGAATAACCATTCACCAATACCAGCAGCCGCATTGATGCCCATACCAATTGGTGTAAACCCAAGTGCTCCACCAACTGGTTTATTATTATCTTCGCCACCAGTTAAAAAGTCCCAAGCTCCAGTAGCAGCATTACTAACCATATCCCAAACACCACCAGCAGCACCTGTTAAACCATCCCATACAGTGCCTGCAACATTTTGAATACCACCTAATAAATTATCTCCTAACCAACCAATAGTCCCCCCAATAGCATCTCCGATAGGTTGAAAGATTGTATCTCCTAACCATCCACCAACTACTCCTCCAGCTATTGACCCTACTGCTCCTCCAATAGCTGTTCCAATTCCAGGTAATAATAAAGTCCCTATTGCTGCTCCAGCAGCTCCTCCAACGTCTGCCCCTATCATACCACCTGCTACTCCTCCGACTGCTCCTGCTGTTGAGCCTAATACCTCTCCAGTAGCTTGTAACGCTTTTTTCTCTGTTCCATCTTCATTGTAATGAGGTCCATCAAAAGGATTTAGTTCAGATGCTTTATCCGCAAATGCTAAAGCTGGTCCTAAAGCCATAAGTGCAGTTCCACCAACTCTACCTATACCTTTCATTAGTGAACCTCCACCTTTAAGACCTTTTGCTATATCATCTACTCCACCAGCTAATGCTTTAGGGCTAAAAGCAGATTTCATTTCACCCATAGCATTCGCAGATATACCTTTTAATCCACCAGCTTCTGATATTGCTCCTTTAATAGCACTAGGTGCTCCTTTAATAGCAGTAGGTGCTCCTTTTGCACTATCTGCTATAGATGTAATTCCACTTTTAGCAGTATTTTTACCAAAATTAGCTAATCCTTTTAATCCATCATCAGCATAGGCTACTTTAGCATTGTCAACTAATCCAACAGCTTTATCAAAACCACTACGTGATATACTTGCTCCACCTTCAGCCCACGTATTAGTTTCACGAGCTAATGCTACCCTGTTAGATAATTTACCACCAATTTCTGTATTCTTAAAGTTAGTAATTCCATCGGTAAATACACCCTTACCTTTAGATAAAATACTAGAACCTACACCTTTAATATTACCTCTACTTAAAGCTGTTTTGGCTCTTGACATTGCATTAGGTGCAACTCCTCTGAGTCTTTCTACTCCTTGTGAAGCTATACCTTTACCATAATTATATAATCCTTTTAATCCATCATCAGCATAGGCTACTTTAGCATTGTCAACTAATCCAACAGCTTTATCAAAACCACTACGTGATATACTTGCTCCACCTTCAGCCCACGTATTAGTTTCACGAGCTAATGCTACCCTGTTAGATAATTTACCACCAATTCCTGTGTTTTTAAAGTTAGTAATTCCCTCAGTAAACGCACCTTTACCATAATCATATAACCCTCTAAATCCACCTTCAGCATAGGCTCCTTTTGCTCCGCTTAGTGTGGATTTGATTCCGCTTTTCCCTTTTCTAAATAGTTCTAGTCCTTTTTCTGCTTGTGGTCTTATGTTAATTCCTTGTTCGCCTAATTTATTGATTGTTTGATTGCCTATTGATTTAATTGATGATTTACCGTATTTGTATACGCCTTTTAGTCCGTCTTCTGCGTATGCTGTTTTTGCTCCTTTTGCAAAGTTCATTGCTTTTGCGGTGTATGTCCCTTCTTCGCCTCTCATCCATTTGAATACGTCTTTAAAACCTTTTTTAGTTAATGATTTATTTAATCTTTTAATTAATGGATTATCTCCGCTGAAGAGGCTGAATATTCCTGCTCCGACTCCTGATGTTATTCCTGGTTGCCCTTTTATAGCATCAATAATATCTAATGCGTCTTTGTGTGCTGTTTCTCCATTTTCTTGTAATTGACCTAATGTAGTTTCTTTTTTCTCGTTTTGTTTCTTATTAGCTTCTTCTCTATTTTTTTCACCTGTAGCAAAAGCTTTGTCTCTATCTTGTTGACCAGTGGTGCCATAAGTTTCTTTTTGATATTGGTCTTGTATTGCTAGATATTCATCTTCAGTATATATTTGACCAGTCTCATTAAATAGCATTTGTTGTTGAGTATCAGCATAATTCATTGCTGACGCTTCTTTAGCTGCTCCAAATGGAGTATCCGCATCCATAATAGTATATGTACCTGTACCATAATCTTTACGTTCAGAATTTTCATATGCATCATACATATCAGATAATATACTATTTCCTTCTTCATCTAATTGACTTAATGTCTCTTGATGCACTCCAATTGCAGCCATTTTTTTACTAACATCTCCCCATGCTAATGGATTAACTAATGTTGCAATTAAGTCTAAATACGCAAATAATAAATCCCACCATACTTCAGTTTTAGCGGTATTCATCATCTCTTGGAATTGTGCCATTACCATAGCATTACCAATATCATTAAAGTCAGTACCTCCATATTCGTCTCCATATTCTATTTGCATTAATTTAGCATTTCTTTGAGCCATTATCATTCCGATTCTAGCTTCTCCAACTGCTGTTGCTTGGTCTACTTTGTTTTCAGTTTCTAACCAATCAAGCATTTTACCAGCTGTTTCACCGTTAAGTCCTGTTGCATCTGCAAATTCTTGTACAGCTTCTTCAAATTCTTTTGTTCCTCTTGCTGCATCAATTGAACCATATTGCTCTATTAATTTACTTTCTTTATCATATAATTCTGTTAATGGGTCTTTATATGCTTCGATAAATGATAAAAACATTTGATTATTATCATAAAATGAAGCTACTTCTTTTTGTTCTGATGTAGCGAATAAATTACCTAATGTTGCTTCTTTTATTTGACGTACATTTTTGGTTGTTCCATCATAATTTTCATATTGTGATTCAAACTCTCCAGATAAACTTTTCATAATTGTGCCTAAAAATGGAATACCAGAAGCAAATATAGATTCTGCCCATCCCATTTTTTGTAAATTAGCTCTAAATCCATATTCTCCCCATACTGAATCGTTTTTTAATTTAGCATTTTCTTGAATTGCTTTTTGTTTTTCTATACGAGCAGCTTCTAATCTATACAAAGCTATAGCTTCTTTACGTGCTTTTTGTTGTTTTTTAATAGAATCGGTTTCCGCTTCACGAGCTTTTTTCATATCTTTATATTGTGATAAAGCTACATTATTTTTGGCTGTTGATTCTTGCAATGCTTTTTGTGATTCTTTAAGTGATTCTGCATGTTTATTTTCCCAAAATTTAACTGCCATAATAGCTGCAACCACAGCAGCGATAGCAATTAATACTGGACCCGATAAAAGAAATTCTAATGCAGCGATAGCTGCCTCTGTAGCCCATATTGTAGCAGTTTCTAATGTTCTTGATAATATTAATGCTTGTTCTGAGGTAATTAGTGGTAAATTAATCAATGTTTCATAAGTTTTTGCAGGATTTAATAATGTTTCAGCTACAGTTAATGCTTTAGTTATGCCTTCACCTATTGCAATAGCTATATTTAAAGCGTTTACTGCTACAGTTAATGGAGGGAATATTGTAGCCGCTCTTTCAAGACCTTCATTAAAATGCCTCATTGAGCTTAATGCACTATTTATTGACTCTTTTGTTTGTGAAAATCTTTTACTTGTTTGCTCTTTCTTATTCTCATCATAATATTTATCATTAAAATTAGATAATTTATTGAAACCACTATTAACATAGCTTGCTGCTTTATCAGCCGCCCATAATCCTTTTTCTTGTAATTGTTTTTGGAATGGAGTTTGTTTATGATAGAGTTTTTCTTCGCCAGCAAAGTAATAAGTATCTCCATTTAAAGCTGTTTTAATAAGACTCTTTGTTTTTTCCAATAATGATGGTTCATTTTCTTTTTTATGTATATTCCATTTTTTCTGTAATTTCTCTTTCTCATCTTTACGTGATTGCTCGTATTGTTCTGCTTGTTGTTTTTGCTGTTCTTCTATCTTTTTCCTTTCTTCTTGATATACTTTTTGTTGTTTTTCACGTAATTCTCTTTGTTGTTTGACTCTTTCTTGAGCATATTGCTTTCCTTGTTTAGCCCATAATGCTTCTTGGCTAGCTATTTGTTTGCGTAAGTTAGCAATTTCTTCTTGACGTTTATGTGAAGCTTCATCGTTGGCTACTGATTGTGCATTATTAATTTGACTACGTAATGCATCCCATTTTTGAGATACTTCTTCTGGATTTAATGATGAATATTTCTTATCAAATGCTTCTCCAATGTCAATAAATTTATCAATATTTTCACTTATTACTTTTATCCATTCATCATATAATTCCCATTGAAGATTATCAGTATATCCATTTTTATCTGTTAAATGATAAAATCCTTTAACCCTTTTTTGTACATAAGGTAATTGCTCTATTCCTGTTGATTTGAAAACCTGAGATGCCACCCAATTAGTTTCAAATTCATCAGCTAACCATTTATAATCACTCCTATAATTATATTTAGTTGCTCCTGGGTCTGAAAAAGTAGGTAAAAATAATGGGTCTGTATTTGGAAGTTCGTGACGATAGAATTGTTGTAATGCCATATGTGTAAATTCATGAATTAATGTGTTTAAACTTTGCTCAACACCATAAATACTTGTCATATTTCTATTTAAATGTATTCCTCCCCAAGGTGTTCTTTCACCAAGTGAGCGAGAGTCTTCTAATTCATCATCTAATGTACTATAAGCAAGCCCTAACATCATTCTTTCAAATGAATTATCCACAGTTGGTTTTAAATCATCATCATATAAATATGGGAAACCAGACTTCAACATTGCTTCTGGTCCACGCTTATCCCATATTTTTAAAGCTTTATTAAATGTTGCTACTGGTTTGGGTCCATACTTATATTTATGACTACTTAATCCGGATTCAAGTTTATTAGCAGTATCTGCACCTAATAACCATGTATACTCATATGGAATGGATACAAACGCATCGTCCATCAATCCTAGATTTTCAAAATATTCTTGTGTTGGATTTCTATCCAGTCTGACATCAACATACGCTCCTAAACTTTCTGTTAATTCATTAGAAATTTCTGGATGTTTTTGCATTAAATCAAAAACTTGTCTTGGTGAAACAAACTGTGCTAATCTAGCATTTTTTGAAACTATATGTGCTCTGTATACCAATCCATCATGTCTAGCCATTATATCTCTTAATGCTCCAAGTTTAAAATTACCATTTTTCTTAGTAAAATCATCATGCCAAACATGTGTTTCTAAAAAATATTCAATATTTTTAGCTGCATTTTCTCCGTTCACTGACTTAATTAAATCAAAAAAATCTTGAGGTTTTATAGTTCTTTTATTTTGTGCTTTCATTAGATATACAGCCGCATCATATACCATACCCTCTTCAACTTCGTGACTCTTATGTCCCCATATAGTATCTCCTTGAGGTATATCTTTAGCATGGGATTGTTTTTTAATATTATTAATACTATTTTGCACTCTTACAAGATTCTCATACATGTATTTAATTTCAGCATTAACTAAATCATCAACTAAATCAGAGTTTTCTGACATAATTTTAACAGTTTTATTAAGATTATCATTATAATCTGCATCATTTTTATTATTTTTAAAATAATCTTGTATACCTTTAATAGATTGGACACCCAATAAAGACTGTATCTGATTAGCAGTATCTGAATGTTTCATTAAAATATTTGTTGGGAAAAATGATACATCATTCTTATTTATTTGCTCGTCATGCCATATTTTTTGTGTCCTATTAGATATACTATTTAAAACAGATTGGTCGTCACCATATTTAGCTTTATAGTGATGTGCTAATGTGAGCATTAAATTTTCACGACCTTCTTCATCTAATTGTTTAGGTGCTGTTATATCTAATCCTAACTCTTCAGCGATAGCATTAATTTGAGCACTACTAATTTTTGATGAGCCTTTTCTGTATTGTCTTGTACTTAATATTTGACGTATATCAGAAGTGTTGGAATATGTTGAAAATGCTATTCCAAAATCTGTCATTGCGTCTCTAGTAAGAGATTTTTTAAGCCTTTCAATCCCTATATTGTTTAAATCATTAGGGCTAAAAGTACTATAATTATCCATTTTCTTATTTATATCTTCAATAATTTTATCTCTTGTATCTATAAGTGATTGTACATCAAATGATTCAACAGGATTTCTTAGTTCTGGTATAGAACTTTCCCATAAATAATCACCATAATCACTTGCTTGTGATTGAATACGTTGACCAATCTTTTTATATTCCTCTATCCTTTCATTAGGTGATTTAATTGTAGCAGAGCCTCTACTACCTCCATTACTAGAGCTAGACCCAGAGCTACTTCCACTGCCAAAACCAGAGCTTCCAATACCTGCATTTCCACCTTTGCCTTGTTTTGTTCTGTCGTCTTTTTCAAATTTATCTTTAAATAATTCAAATATATATTTTACATAATTATTTATAGATGTTAATTTGTCTTTATTTTTAAACTTTTCTATTCTAATAGGGTCTTTTGTTGTATTATTAACAAAATCATTAGTTTTCTTGATATATAATTCATAATTGTCTTTAAAAGCATCAGTAGTTTTATATTGTGAAACTAAAGCATTTTGCACCGCATTGGGCAGCTCTTTCCACTCTAATCCAGTGTTCTCATATTCCTCTGACCCCATATACATTTGTGCTGCAATTTGTGTTTCTACATCAAATTTATCATTAGCTGATAGTCCACGCTCTCTTAAATGTATTTTTGTTAAGCTTTGTTGGTCAGTAATATTATCAAAAATTTCTTTTGTTAATTTAATTTCTTTTTTAGTATCTTTCCATATTTGATTAAAACTAAAGCTTTCTTTTTTGACATTTTTTAATCCTGACATAAACCCGCCTAATGCAGGTACAAGTTTATTAAATAGCATTAAACCAGTTCTAAATCCAACAAATAGCATTCCAACTGACACAGCTGTATCAGCAAATGGTATTTTAGTAAACAACTCTAATGCTATCCTGATTGGAGTCAATATTGCCCCCATTAAAGTTAACAATTTACTTCCTACTTTAGTCATGAAATTTGTAGCAATTTGCCAGATTCTATCTAAATTACCTTTAACTGTCCCTAATATTGTATTTAATTTTGTTCCTAAATCCCAAGCGTTTGCAATTGATTCTTTATATTTTGCTACTTCAGATGTATCAATTTTCATGATTTGGTTAGCTTGTTTATATCCTGCAAAGTCACTATAAAATTCTAGTTTTTCTTGTGTTGAATATCCATGTGCTTCTAATGCATCATCTAATACATCTTTCATTTCAGAAATAGATAGCATAGTTTCTCCATCTTCATTCCACAAATCTGTAACATTAAGTCCAATTCTCGCTAATGCTCTTTGTGCTGTGTCTTTTTGTCCAGCAGCAACAAATGCTCTTAGTGCTGTACCTGCCATTTCTCCTTTTGTACCACGTGCCCCTAATTGAGCAATTACAGCAAATAAATCATCTTGGTCTATTCCTGATGCAGAAGCATATCCTCCTACATGTTGTAATGATTGTATAATATTTTGTGCGTTAATTGGTGCTGTTTCTGATGTTGATACAATCTGCTGGTTCATTGTTTTTAGCATTTCTGCGTACTCAGGTGCATTCATATCAACATCTTCAGGTGCTAATAAATTTGTAGTGGATATTAAATCGTTAATAGAGTCTTCTAAATCCATTCCCTCTAATTTTGATAATTTGACACCTTCTTCTAATACCCCTTTCATTACGCTTGTTGTTGTAATACCTGCTCTTGCTAATGATTCTAACCCTTCAGTCATGCTTGCTGTAGCCATACCAAATTTATTGGAATACTCTATTGCAGCATCACCTATTTGTTGTGCATCTACAGTTTCTCCTCCAATAGCTTTTACATTAGCGACTTGTTGTTGAAATCTTATTGCGTCTTGTGTAGCAGATGTAAACATTGCACTAATAGCTACTCCTGCTCCTATAGCCATTGTTTCTGTATGTGTTAAAAATTCAGATGTTTTAAAAGCTACTAATCCTAGTAAACTATTTACCGTATTAGATAGCCCCATTAATTCTCCAGAAACTTCTGCTATACCTCTGGCTTCGACATTAAAGGTGTAGTTTACGTAATCTTGTGGGGTATTAATTGTTTCCAATTGTGCCATTTTATTCAATTCCTATGGGATTTTTCTAAAAAAAAAGGAGAGTAACTATAATTAGTTATCTCTCCTAAAGTAGCGAAATGAGTATTATCCGAAGAATGGGCATCCTGGATTTTGTTGCATTTTCCAGACCATTCCTGCTTGTATAAATATTTTTTGTTCAAAGGTTAATAATCCTTCTTTTTCTAATTCTCTTACTTCTGCTGGTGTCTTATGCAGAAATTCACAGATTAGAAAGTCTAATTGTAGTTGTGGTGAATTTTCTATACTAGTTTTGAAATTCATCGAAGATTTGGGTATCGTCGATGTTTGTTAGTACTTTCATTATTTGTTCTACTAATTTTTGTACTAATGCTGTGTCTACTTGACTTCTCCATTCATCTTGTGTTAGTTTTGGCTCTACAACTACTTTTTCTAGTAATCTATAATTGTAATTATTTGATTCTTCTAGTTCTTCTGGAGTCATTTCATCTAGACTTTTGATTGCTAATGACCTGTCTAATATATCTGAGTTTTCTGCTTCAGATAATCTTTTAATCTTAAAGACCATTACTTCTTCTTCGTCCATAATAACTGGTACATTAATAGTTTTGCCTAGTCTTGAAAATAATGCTTCTCTTGTTGCTTGAACTGCTTTGTATTCTTCAATTTTTTTCTTTTTGTGTGATGTTTGTTTTTTCTTGGAATCTGCTTGCAATTGTGCGATTAAATCTTCACTGTTGGTTGCATTAATTTCTTCTACGCCTTTATCTTGGCTTTGTGGAGTTTCGGCTCCTATTACTTTTTTTGTTTGACTCATTTTTATTACCTCAGGGTTATATTTTATATAGGTTATGGTTTGGTATCGAAAGTATTTAAAAAGAGTTTGTTTTGAGGTAATTGTTGATTGATTTAATTATTAAAAAAAGAAATTGTGTAATTAAGCGATTGCTTAATTACTGGGATTTATAGAAGTTAATTGGGTCTGTTACTTTTGATGCTATATCGGTTACACCTTTGTATATATTGTCTTCCATAACTTCTTGTGTTAAGCTTGTGCCTTCTGGACAGCTTCTAGTGCAATGTTTTTCAAGTGCGTTTCTAATATCACACATTCTCCAGATTCTTTTAGCAGCTACACCTTGTAAATCTTGTGATACGACATCGGAACCATTAATAGGACCAATGTTATCTTGTGTTAATCTACAATCAGTAAGCATTACTAATCTTTGTGGATTATCAGGGTCGTCGTTATTTACAAGAACTAAATCAAATTTACAACATTTATCGTATAAATTTGATAATGTTGCATCAGAAAATGCTCTTTTCATAGAGAATTCGATTTTGTTTTTACCTGGTCTTTGGTCGATTGGGTCTCTTTGAGCAGCAACGTGGTATGGTGTCATATCACGTGAGGTGTTAATAGAGATTTCTTCGACATCGTATCTGTTTTCGTCGATTAAGATATATCCAGTTTCAAAGAATTTGAAATTATTTATCATATCTGTACTATTATATGCATGTGGCATTTATATCACCTATTGTACTGTCATTTCTACTTCAATTTGTCTAACTGCGTGTACAGGACAGATTGTTACGTATACGAATATTTTACCTAATAATTGGTTCCTTCTTGAGTTTAATGATACTGACACGTTATATGCTGGGTAATCTTCTGTATCAATTAATGTTTGGTCAGTGTTTTTCATTTGTTCAAGAACTTTTTCGATTGCAGTTGTAATACTATTTTCTAAGTCTGCATCAATATTTCTTCCAATGTAAGGTAAACATACATCATATATTGCATTTTCTGCATATTTTAAGATGTTCATGACACCTTCTTCGTCTTCTTCTGTTCCATGTTGTATTGTGGTTACACCATCTGTTAATGTGATGTTACCATAATCTTCTGTAAATGTTAATACACCAGCTTCGTTTAATCTAGTATAGGTGTTAGGGTCCCAGATGTATTCTGTTTCATATTCTGTAATTGGTGCAATATCTAAATCACCAATACTTCTAATACGTTTTCTACCTTGTCCACCGAAGATTGATTCTCCGTAGGATAATTTACTACGTAAACCAGCAATATATTGTGTACATTCATATGGTAATAAATGGTGGTCACTTACAATACCATAAGCTTGTTTTTGTTGTGGGGATAAAGTAGCTCCAATACCAGCAAATCCAGTATCGATTAATCCTTGTCCTAAGAATAATACATATTGATTATTCATAGTTTTTGCTTTTGCAATTAATGAATTGATATCACTTCTGTTTTCTTCATTAGCACCTAAAAGGATTGTTCTCCATTTACAGGTTTCATTATTATTCATTCCTTTTTCTGGCTCTAAATCGTTGATACCATGTTGTAAGTATTCATATTGAATTGCTTCTTCTCCGTACATACAAAAGACACCTGCAAGTCTAATTCTACGGAGTGTTTTTAAAGCATTTCTATGAGCTTCTGCTTGGTATTGAGTTGAGATTCTGTTCTTAAGGGTATCCCATTCTCCCCTGTTTCCACCTACTAATGATTGTTCTCCTGCTGATACAAGGTTAATTGCATAATCAAGTTGTTCTACAGTAGGTGCAACTGAAGTTACCCCATTAGTATAATTTTGAATTGCTGCAAGGTCTTTAAGTGTTAAGTAGCTAATTGTTCCATTTGATGTGTTTTTAGATGTTAATATGTATGAGTTTGCAACAATTGCTGATGTAATGAGTGGTTTATGTCCTGTAAGTTCTTTGGTTTCTACTGCTGTTGGATATGCGTGCATTGCAGCTGTGATTACATCTCCTGCTATTGTACTTTTTGCAACAACATCTGTAGCAGTATCGTTTATACGATTTACAATTTTATGTACATCAAATCCATTAGCAATAAGTAATGAATTATTATCTGTTTTATTATTAACTAAAATCCTATATCCGTCACCAACTAAAGCTTTTGAACAACTAATTGATATATCATAAATACCTTCATATTGTGATTCAAGTTCAAATAGTGGCTCTCCAGCTGGAATAACGAATTTTACTGGTGTTAAGAATTCTTTTACTTGATTCTTATTATAAATTGTAGATTTTTTAGTTAATCCTTCTTTGATTGGATAACGTTTGTTAGGGTCTGCATCGTCTGGGTTGAATGCTGATGCTTCTGGTTTATCTGCGTCAGCTGCTACATCTTCTTCTGTAACAATTCTACCGTCATTGTGCCATACGTCAATGTATGATTCTGGTATTAATACTCCATTAGAGTTTCTGTGTTCAATTACTGGTATGTAATTATTACTATCATCAACAGTGTAGAATAATTTAAATGTATATTGAACATCTTTCCATTTTATAACACCTACATCTTTATAGCTCTCTTTATTTGTAAGAGTAATTTCATCTTGTAATGCTTTATAGATGGTAATTGGTGTTTCTGTATTAAAAGAATATTTACCTTTTTGTGGTACGTTAGTATCGCTTGATGCAGCCGCTCTGACCATAATTAATGATTTTGGGTTTTGAGCAAAGTATGGGTTCATATCTACTCCAAAGATTGAACGTGCTTGTGTTGCATTTTCAATATAAGTTGGGGTATTGATTGGACCTTTTGATGCTTCTACGATTGTTGCCCATGTGTAGTTATAATCAACTACTTCTTCAATAGGTTCGTTATTTACTTTAAAATGTATATATGGTTTACCTACTACCATTTTATCTACCTTCTACAACTTCATTATAGTATTGTTTGAATGCATCCATTGTAATTAATGTGCCTTCGTCGATGTTTTTAGCTTTTTTTATCATATAAAAAGCAAAATCAGAAACACCGTACATTTGTGCAATATTAATTGCAGGATATACATCCTTTTGTTTAACTGGTGCTTTTGCCTGTGTGTTAGCTTGTGCTCTTACAGATATTTTTTTAGCATCAATTTTTTTGGTGTCTTTTTTCTTTTCTGCCATTTTAATCACTTTCAACAATTATATCTGTTGCTGTTGGACCAACGTTTCGTTTTTGGTCTATCATGTAGAATATACCAAGTTCAAATGATATTCTTTCTACATTGTTTTCTTCCAATTCACTTAAACTTCTCTTATTTAGTTTACGTGTCTTTATAATGCCTTTTTTATTGGCAGTTTCACCATCAGGGAAAGTTAAACCATTTAATACTGTATTTATTTGAACCATTTTTATATTAAATAAAGTGTTTATATATAAACCTGTTTCGTCTATATAGTATGTATCTCTTTTGAGCAATCCTTCCTTCTTGAAAACCCTTTGTAAAGGAATATTGCCAAAATATACACTGATAATTTTGTAAGTATTAATGTTGTATCCTTTATGATGATAAATATTTCTTTCCTCGTCAATTAATTTAAAATGTTTATCATATCCATATATTGCTGTGTCTATATCATAAAACAAATCAATTCTACGGCTTACTGCACTGTAGATATTATTTACTTCAACTATATTAGTTGCATATATATCTACTTGAAACAATGCATCATAAAACTTACGTTTTACCTGCTGTCCATGTGTAGTAATTCTTATAGGATGTGATTTTCGCCTATCTGATAAGAACGGTGAAATACGGATTTCAGGATATTCGGAGGGTCCATCTTTGAATAAGTAATTAGGTACATCAATAATTTCGTCCCTAAATTTTACTGGTGTATAAAAGCCGTCTTCTTTTTCGTCACCAATAATTTGACGTACTCGATAAATTAACTCATTTTTATCCTTCATAAGATATCATCCCCATTGGTTTGTCGGCGATATTGTAAATATTGGTTTTTTAATTCTTGATTTATTAAATTACCGACTTCTTGAAGTGTTTCTTGAATTGCTGGTCTAATAAAATATCTTGGACTGGTTTCGACCATGTAAGCCTCGTCATAATATTCATCATCATTTTTATTATTATCATAATATCCATATTCGTATCTCTGGGTTATAAGTGGACTTGTGTTAGTAAAAATGATGCTTCCATTTGCTATACGTAATAAGAATGCTTCATCGAAGTTTTTATCTCCTATTCCAGCTCTACGCATATTATTTTGAATATTTTCTCTAAGGCTTTTATTTAAATGAGCCTCATATTTCTTAAGAGCATTACCGTCAGTAATTTGTGCAACTGATTTTGTAAGTGCATCTACACTATTTTCAATTGTTGTTCCTGATACGCTCCATTTTGCTTTAAAACTCATTCTTGTCTACCAAAATATTTTTTATCTTCATCCATTACCAGCGTTATATGGCTTTGATTCTGACGTAAATAATTGTTAGCATCATATTCTTTTATGTAAAGATATAATGTTTCATATGGTCTGACAAATTTTACTCGATAATTACCAAGTTTATCTGTTTCTAAATCAAAGTCTGGTGTGAATATTCCATGATATGTTAATTTAGATTCTTGCCCTTGTACATCAGTTTTGTCGTCTTGTCTATGTTGTATTACACCATGTAATTCTTGTATATCTTCCCATTCTTCTGATATATTACCGACTTCATCTTTCTTAATGATATTACCGATTTCATCTTTGATTTGGTGATGTTCTTTTTTATATGTTATCAGTTTTTGTAGAAAATATTGTTCGTTTGGGCGTTTTAATATACGCTGCAATGTATAATAACTCATCTCTTACCACCTGGACCATAATAACCATATTTTGTCCTTGCCCCAGGTCTATCATATGCATACAATCCATATAATCCATAAGTTTTCTTTTTGAGGTTGGCAAAGTCTTCGTTTGCGATGTCGCACCATGTATTTTTGTTTTTATCGAAGTCTAATACAAAGGTTTCTCTTACTTCATCTACTTTATATGACTTTGGATTGATAATATCTAATGGATGTATTTTGTATATATGACATGCAATTTGTGTGTATAGGGCTTGTTTGAACAGTGGCGATTCAGTGTCTATCTCTTGGTCTTTTGGTAGATAGCTAATCAAGTAATTAGTGTAATGTTCTACTAAAAATGCTAATTCGTCATCGCTTATTGTTTTTGGGTCTAAACCAAATAAGGTTCTTATGTAATCAACTTCTGACACTGAGTTTAGATATGTGTTCAATGTTTGTAGACAATATTCAAAAATAGTGCAGTATGTGGGGTTTTCTATTTCATTGGTGTATTTTTCTATGATTTCAAGATTAATTTCGCTTATTTGTTCGGTTTGCATTAAATCGCATGCTATTCCGTAAATAAGTGTTTCCTGGAAGAGTGTTAAATCATCTTCCAGTATGTTTGGGATTATTGGGCTTGGGTTTTCTGTTGTGAGTATTTCTTCTTCTTCTAGACTGCTGTCTAGTTTTACTTCTGTGCATATATAATGAAAGAAGTGTTTAATTAAGTAATTAATTACTTGATTATCTACTTCTTCGGCTTTTAAGACGGTTTTTATATATGCAATGTCTATTATCATATCATCTACTCTACTAATATGAAATTATCTTCGTAGAGGTCTGCTCTACTTTTAGCAACGATGAATTCTCTTGGGTTTGCACCTGCTTGATTATTAACCATCATTCTTTGACGTTCTCTTTCTTCAATATCTTCAGGTGTATCTATAAAACCCATTTCAAACAATTGTTTAAATTGTTCTTCTGTTACTTCGAATACTTCACCTGCTTCTAATGTTAATACCATTGGAAGTCCTTCGATTTTAGGTTCGTATTCTGTTCTGAGACTATCACCGACTGCTACGGTTTTAGGTTGTTTTAAATTAATTGATTTCTTTTGAGACGCACTAAATCGAGGATTATAAGTGATTTGAATCTTTTTATCTTTTTTGGAAGTTTGTTTGGAAGTTTTTTCTTCTTCTGTTGTGGTTGTGGTTTTTCTTCTAGCCATATTATTACCTCGTTTTTAATCTTTTAATTTATACCAAGGTAGTCCCTTGGATTTTACTTTTTCTTCTAATTTATTAATATCTACTGATGTTATAGATTTATTAATTCCATCATCAGTTCTATATTGATACTTCCATCTAAACCCTTGTATACAATCTGAGGCTTTGCGTTGTGATACTCGATAATAACCACAAGTATTACGACTTTTTGACATAATAATTTTCATTTCTTGTGAATGTTTACAACTATATTGAGGATGGTCTTTCCCTTTAAAAGTAGGAGGGTTTTCTCCTCCTTCTGTTAAATTATATCCATTCTTATATGAATCATATATTTTAATATATAATTTCTCAAAACGATTTAAATATCTTGGTTTGCATGCTTTGATTAATTTGAACTCAAAACCATTTTCACCATATTTATTGAACGCTTTTTGTAAGTAACTATTATCATGATTATTATGACGTAATTGAGCGAAATGTTGTTGTTTTCTTTTTTCTATTGCTATTGATTGCCCAATATACATTTTGCCATTAATATTATTTTTTATACAATAAATTCCAGATGTCATAGTATTAGGTTAGATATTAATAATATATATAATTAATTATTTAATTAATTAAAAGCCTATGGACGCTCTACATAGCCATCTAATGGATCCCATCCTGCTGGGAAGACTCTTTGTTTCAATGCGTCGTTCCTTTTAATTGTAATCTTTGTAATAGCGTCTGGACGTAAAACTGCTGGTTTTTCGTAGATGGTTAAGTCTAAAACATCCTCACGAGTTGCATTTAATCTATAAGATTCAACTTTAACTCCATCTTTTTGAACTAATACAATTGGGTCTTTTGATGTATCAATAAGATATACATTATCTCCGACTTCAGGGATAATTACAATTCTCATCCCATCAATCATCATACCTATATCACCGCTTTGTACAACACCAGAAATACCAGATTGTGAATATGTTTTAAATTCTGGGTCTCTTACTAAATCCGCATATGACCTATGTGACATTAATACTAAATCTGGGTCAACTCCATACGGAGATTCAATCATCTCTGTCTTGGCGGTTAATATGTCGTCGAATTTTAATGTAGTGTTGGTAGATGTAATTAAATTATATGCTGCACCTGCTAATAATACAGTTGCAATGTCATCGTTTTCTTTTTTCAATAATCTTTCAGATGCTCTAGTTGCTTCTGTTTGGAAATAGTTATCATCGAAGCCCATCATATCTTGTTCTTCATCGGTCATTCTGATACCAGTACCATTTTGACGTAAATTAATGCTGATTGCATCGTATACATCTCTTGCTTTTGGTATTTCAGAACCTTCAACTACTTCTACAGCAATTCCACTATGCCATTTACGTGGAAGGTTGATAACATAGCTTTGAGTTGAAATAGGTCTTACGAATTGCCTAAAGTCAGAATGAGTTTCAATAAATTCAATTACATCATCTGAAAGTTCAGGGTCAAATCTTTGATTATGTACAACTACGCCTCCACCTGCAAATTCTCCTAATTCTTTAGCCATACTTTATTCCTCCTAGATACCTCTAATATATGCTCTAACAACATTATTGGAATCTGCGTCAGAGTATGCTCTTCCTACAGCCTTATCGTATGCATCTGCTTTTGCAAGTTTACCATCTGCATCAGTAGTTAATAAATCACCGAATTTAATGGAATTATCTGTACATAATACATATGTCATAAGGTTTCTTTCAACTGTTAAACTTGCACCTTTAGGTACATGCACATTACCATTGTAATAACCTACTTGTGTAGGGTCTCTACCAGTAATTAAACCATCAATTACTCTAGCGGTTTCAAACTCAGCTTCAGCTTCGCCTGATACAGCTTTTACAATACCGACAAAAGTACCAGGTGTAGTAGCTGCACTAGCTAATTTTACACCAGTATCAGTAATTTCTAAAGCTTTACCAATGTTATCAATAGCTGCTGTTTTACCTAATTTTTCAATAGCTTTTTCAATCCTTTCTGCTGCTACTATTGTAAATTCATTTCCTGTTGTATCTGCCATTTAAATCACCTATTCTTGACTTGTCCTAGCACTTGGAAAGTATTTACTTACACCAGAGAATGCTACATGTTCTTTTGGGTCTTTACTAGAAGCATGAGGCTGTGTTTGTTTAGCTTTAAACTGAGGAATTGTTTCTTTGGTATCAACTTTATCAGCTACTCTTTCAAGCATAGCAATTTGTTTGTCAATAAGTTCTTCAGTCATTTCATCTTCTAATAAATCTTCAGCACCAAATCTTTCAGCTAATTCAGCTAATTTTTCCTTTTTAGCTACAAGTTCTTGCTCAGCTTGTGCTTTTGCTTCAGCTCTAAAAACAGACAATTCTTCAGTCATATCGTCAACTTTTGCCTGTAAAGCGTCCTTTTCTTGTTGTAAAGTTAAAACTTCTTCTTTGTGTTCAACTTTTAAATTATCTTCTTGAGATTTAAAATCAGCTTCTTTTTGTTTTAATTCAGCTTCTAAATCTGTCACTTTTTGAGATAATTCAAGGTTTTCAGTTTTTAAAGTTTCAACCATATTATCTTCGTTTTGCATGATAAAATCTTCCTTTTGTTTAGCAAATTTCTCTTTTAATTCTTCTAGACTTTTTGCATCAAAAGAGCCTGATACAGTAGCATGAGGGTCAGCTCCAAAAGTTACTAAAGATAACTCATGAACGTTCATATCCCTACAAATAAAATGCATATCATCAAACCAAGGGTGATGTGTACATTCTTCTGAAAAAAAAGGATTTCCACAGATACTACATTCAGGTTCGAATGTAAAACCTATAGAAGTTGCATCGATAAGTCCTTTTTCAATTTTCTCTGCTAATTTAGTATCATCAACCACTAATGAAGCACTATAATGAACACCTGCCATATCAGCATCTTCATCAAATGTGTTCTTAGTTTGGTTAACTCGACCTATAATAGAATCTACGTGGTCTGAGTCGTGGTCTTTTAATAATTTTGCTCCTTTGAGCGTTTGTGCACAATTTCTCATTTCTGATTCTGGCACTTCAAAAAATCCATTTACTATGAAGTCTTCTCCTCCATGTATAGCAAATCCTTCAATAGATTTACTACCATCTGGGTTGGTATTTAATGAGAAATTTGAATTTAGTGAAAAAGTTTGCTTCATCGAATCACTTTTATCTAAATTTAGCTTATTCTTATGTAAGCTGTTTCTAATTGTTTTGTCTAATATATTTAAATTAAATAAATGAATCAATTAAATTGATTTATTTTTTCCATTCTTTTTTTCTGATATTTTTTGAGATAAAAATACATACGGTTTGGTTGTATAGTGTCTATATCTATCATATCCTTGTCCTTTTAAATAATATGTTATTCCTTTTGGTGTTATATTTAAGGAATGAATGTTATAATTACTTATTAACCAATCTAATAATTGTGCGGAACTTGCTTCTCCCTTTTTTCTTAATCCTTCTTCGCATTTTTCGTAAGCTTTTTTGTAAGTTGATATACCAGGCTTCATACTATTTTACTCCTTATATGTAATGGAATTTGCTGATAATTAAATAAATTCTATAAGCCATTCTTAATCCTTGTCTCTATTCTCATTTTTTCCTGACTTATCTTTAGGTTCGTCATCATTATTTTCATTAGTATTTTGCTGTCCTAATGTTGTTTCTTGTAAGTATTTTGCAGTTGGGTCAATAAAATCAATATTTTCCATACTAACTGCTTTGCCTCTAAATTTAAGTTGGCTTCTACCTTCTTCTCTTGATATTAACCCATACCTAATAGCTGGGAATAACCATACAGCTGTATCTGCATTAGATTCGGTAGTTAATACTGGAAATATTAAATAAATATTTGAATAATCAATTCCTGCTTCTTTCCCCAGTGTAGATAAAAATGGCTCTACAACTTGTTCTACCATTTCGTCGGAAAAACACATTTGTAAATCTTGCAAATCACCTACATATTGTGATGCCTGTACTTTAATTGCACTTAAATTGTCAGCTTTTCCACCAATAATTGCCATAGGGAAAGTTAATAAACCATATGATTCTTTAAGGCTTTGTAGTGTGCTGACCATATCATATTGTGATTGTGCAAATCCCACTACATCACTCTTGATTCTATCGGTAGTTACTACATCATTTGAGTATTCTAATTGTTCTTGTAATGATTGTACAATGCCGTATAATTCGTCGTCTTCTACTTCTTCGTCGTCTCCTACTTCTACTAACCATTGTAGAATTGGTATTGCGTATTTATCTACGATTTCTGCGAGGTTTAATTCTGTGTTTAATAATAAATGTAATGTTTGAACTAATTTTCCAATAAATGAATAACCAAATACTTCACCAACGTCTGGGTCGTATGGGAATCTTAATAAATCTTCATCAGGTATTGTTATATCACCATCTTGGGTGGTATATGTCCATTCTTTTATTTCTCCTGTTGATTCGTCCATGATTGGCTCTAAATCCTCAGGATGCAGACAGAATATATTAACAAGTTGGTCTTCTTGTTTATTTCCTATATATAAAAACCCAGTTCCATATCTAAGTGTGTAATTAAATAATTGATTAATATGTTTCCTTTTTAAATGAGCTAAATATGCAGTTACAGCCTGTTCTAACTCAGGGATACGGTTACCCTCAATATCAACAATTTGTATGGTAAACATTTCTGGCACAGCATCAGATGCTATTTTCTTAATAGTACGATTAAGAATAGTAGAATGATAAAGACCATCAATTAAGTCATAATCAACTTCTTCTTGTCCATATATATCATTATATGTTGCAAAATTTTGTGAATATTTTTCATCTGGATATTTTTTCACATCAGACGCAAAATTATATCTTGTTCTTACATTATCGTGTACACGTTTGTTTAGAATAAAATCTTTTTTATTTAATTTACGTTTCTGTTTTTGTTTTCTTGGAGGCATTAATATCTTCTCCTTTTGCTGTTCACAATTCTACGGTTATGTACTGCTCTTTTTGGTTGCATAGGTTGTTGTCTCATTTGTTGACCAAATTGTTTAGGTAATGTTTTAGGAACTTTTTGAAAACTCATAGGCACACTATTAATCAATCCTAATGCAATATTATATAAACATAAGTTCATTGAATCCACATAATCATCAGAACCTGCTGTTTTATTATAAACATAATTATTTGAATCTGTTAGTTCACGCTTGTAACCTCGCATTTCGTGGTCTAATCTTTTATTATAAGCTACTCTAGCTTGTCCACGTTCTAATGCTGCTACTCCACTTTCCACGAGGTCTTTTTTCTTTTCTTTACTAAATTTAAAAGGCTCAACTTGGTATTTTGCCTTATTTTTATTTGCTCTTTTTTGTAATACTTCACATATTGCCTCTCCGACCCCTGTTGCATCTACTACTATACGGAATAATTTAGGGAATTGAACAGGTAATATATAGCTCAAATAATCTTCTACTTCTGTATAATCTGTTCCTAATGGAAATTCTTTGACCCATTTTAGGTCTAATTTTTTATAACTTTTGTTTTCTGGTTTTGGGTCTGGTACGACTTCTGCTATATATAGTACTGTTTCGTTACGCATTTTGCCAATATCTATTCCTGCAACTACTGGTTTGTTACTTCTGAAAGGTATTTGTTCATTTGTTTGATAAAATACTTGGTCTCTTAAGTCTTCAGAGTAGACATCTGATACGCTGCTCATAAAGTCTAAGCAGTATTCTTGTTTGAATTCTAAACGTGGAATATTTTCAAAATCTTGTTTTAATTCTTCTATAGTAATACGTGGGGTACTTGAACGTATAATATTGTCATCTTCATCCATGTAGCATGTTTGTTGTCTATATACGGTAAAATTACCAGTATTTTCTGGGAAGTAAAATAATTCGCCGTCATCCCATATTTTGGGGGCATTTTCTAATGATTCGTATAGAAATCCACTACGGTCTCTTGGTGTTCCTGCTACGATAAATTTTGAAGTTCCCTGTTGTCCACGCATCACTGGGATGATTTTACTAATTAGTTCGTCGCTTACGTCTTGAATTTCGTCTATAATTAATAAATTAGCTCCTGAACCAATTATTGAACTAACTGAACCTCTTCCTCCACCAGTCCTGATAATAATCCTGCTTCCGTTAAAGAACTTCTTGGTTGTGACGTTATTTATCTTTACTTCTTGTTCTATTAATTTACTACGTTCTATCATTCCAGATATTGTTTCTGCAAGCTCTTTTGCTTGATTCTCGGTAGGGGATAAAACAAAAATACGCTGATATTTATAAAACAATGCTCTATGCAGGGCTTCTACAGCTAGACAGAAACTTTTGCCGAAGACGCCTCCCACAGAAGTATACGACTTGCTCCTCTGCTGATGTAATCATTGCTTTCTGATGTGGCTCTAGTTTGTAAAATCCACCGTCTTCAGAACGTATTACGTGTTCTGCGAAAAATACAATGTCGTTTTTACACTTGCGAATAAATTCTTTTGGATTCATCTAATCTCATCCTCTATTAGTTGATTTATAATAAAACAAGTATGAAAATCTAAATTATGCCCAATAGGAAGCATATATGATTTATATCTATATAAAAAACACCTACGTGGCTCATATCCATTATTATCATTTTGAAACATCAGTGTTTTGTTGTATGAACAATATTTATTATCCCATAAAGTATATTTATCTCGATATTTATGAGTTCGTTGTTTAAAAGTTTCATTAGCTTGTTCTTTATTAATAATAATCCATGGTAATCCCTGAGATATAACTTTGTCTTTAAGCTGGTCGATATCCATACTAGAAATTGCATGTCTATTCCCATCACCATCATAATATCGATACATATTACATCCATCTTTTCTGCAAGAAACATTTAAAATGCCTGAATTATTTTTATTTCTTTGCATTTGAGACATTTTAATCCTGGATTCTTGAGTATGTCTCTTGCCGTACATCCCATTATTTTCTCCAGTAACCTTTTGTCTAATTTCTGAAACCCTCATAGGGTTAAAATCGCCCCCAGGTGTAAGATTATAATGACTTCTATCTTCGTAAGTATTATATTTCCAAATATAATATTTTTCCATTTCATCTAATAATTCTTCATCTCGCTCTAATTCGCATATAATATCTGTTTTAAAATTTTCCCATCCATATTTATTAATAGCTCTGTCGATAGCTAAAGAATCAATATCTAAGCATCTTCTATGTTGACTAAATCTATTCTCTATATTAACAGATTGACCTACATACATATGACCATTAATTTTATTGGTAATTAAGTAAATTCCACATGTCATAATTAATCACCTCAACAGTGTGGATTATCTCCTTCGTGTTTCTGTGGAGAGCTACCTCCACAGCTCATTTTAGTACCAAAAGCTCTGGTACAATGTTGTCCTGTACTACCGCTAGATACATCAACAGTAATAGTTTCACTACCAACTTTTACTTCATTCCAGAAGTGACCAGGACCCCAAACAACCTCGGCTTGGAATCCAGCAGCTTTATAACAAGCAGTGACCAATCTAGAAGTATCTGCACAATTAATTCCTTTATCATGTGTTCCACCACCTGGTGCATATTTATAACAATCTGATGCTGTCGAATAATCACTACAGTTATAAAGATGATAAACTACATGTTCACATAAACATTTATACAACTTCTCAGCTGTTGCTCTATCTTGTGAGGCTGAACCACCAAGACATTGTTGTACAAAAGCAGTAATATCAGCAGCTTGACCACCAATAGCAGTTCCAGTAGAACTACTACCTCCAGTACCAATAGTTGCATTAATAGGGTCTTCAGGTGTATCAGGACCGTATTTAAGTTGAACATCCATAACTAAAGCATTTTTTTTATCCCAACGACAAGTAAAACCCTGAACAAAGAATAATTCATACTCAGATTCTTCAATTTCAACATCAAACTTGTTGCCCTCTTCGTCTGTAATACTTCTAATCTTTTTTGTAACACCATCAGTAACTACTGTCTTTTCTGTTAGATTTGTAATATTGATGCCTTTGTGCTTGGTACTTATTACTTCACCTTTTTTTTCTAACTCTTCTTGTTGGCGTTCTTTTCGAGTTTTACCTGTAATATTGGTTAGACTTTTTTTAACTTTCACCCAGCTTCCAACTGTGATATTTTCGTTGAAGAATATTGACATTTGTATTTGTGAACTATAATCTCTGATATGTGCTGATAATAATGCGTCAGCTTTTGCTTTTGCTGTTTCTTCGTCATCTTCTGGAAAAGAATAATAGAATGGGTTTTCTCCGTATTGTTTAACTAATACGTCATTTTGATATTTAATGATTCCATCAGCATATTCTACTTCTACTGAGTTGTAATACCCTTCTACTGCATAGTTTTTGACTAATGTGTTGTCTATTACGTCTTGTGGCTCAATTTTAGGAATATATTCGTCAAATTGATTACGATATTCATATACGTCTTTAAATGATAATAAATATGCCATATTATTCGCAATAATGAATAATGCATCAGTTGCTCCCATGATTTGTTTGATGAGCCCATAAAAAGTTTTATCTGGTATTAAAACAGCACTTCCACCAGAACTACTTGCTCCACCCACTGGGTTTCCTCCCATCGCAGCAAGTATATTGTTTCCCATTTCTTCTGGGGTAGCCCCAAAGACTGCTTGGCATTTAGATTTGGTGGCTTCGTTAATTTCAGGGTATGTTTTGCCGTTAAAAGTAGAGCAGGATTTACTTGTACAATCCCCATGTTTATCTACGTGTACTGGTTTAGTTTGGAATTCATTTTGATTATCAATTCCATTTAAACCTCCTCTTATCCCAAAATAAGCATAATCAAATGATGTATTTCCATCATATAAATCGCATATACTTGTGAGTCCTACTGCAATGATGAAAACCCCAATTTTACCTGAAGCTTTAGAACTATCGTATGAGTATGCGGCAAAATGATTCGGTCCGATTGGTAATTTCTCAACTTCGTATCCGCCCTGTTCTATTATTTGCCCTACAATGTCGATATACTCTTGGTCTTGATTATTATTATGGTCACAACCAATTACTACTTGCTTTGATGATGTAGAATTATTATTATTGTTATTATTATTATTATCTTGATTTTCTGTGTTGTTATCATCTGGCATATTTCATCATATATAAGTTTTTTGGGTAACATTTATATATTGTTAGAACCAGATATATAAGCTTATATTTTTTTTAAGGTAAGACATTTATATATGTTATAATTTTAGTAAGACATATAAGTAATTAATTAAATAAATTAATAAGGAGATAATTATGGAAAGTTTTGAAACACGTATAGAATCAGCGAAACAACTAATTAGTGATTCAACAGATGAATCATTTGACCAAGCAATCATGCTTTGGAAATCAGGGTACTCACTTAGAGTTATACAAGAGGTAACAAACGTTCACAGGTCCAAGCTATCTCGATATATAAATGAGAATGATTTAGCCAAAGATGATGATATTAGAAACCAAAATCGCCAGTACAGAATTAATCAGGCTTCTAAATTGCATAAAATGGGTTTTTCTAAGGAAGAAATCGCCCATGAGATGAATTTGAATTTAAGAACTATTCAAAGTTATTTCAAGCAGATAGGTCTCGAGAAGAAGACTAAGTTTTCTGATTTAAAATAATTACAGGAGAATGTAATAAATTAATTAACAAAAGGTGATAATTATGCCAAGAGCAGTAAATGTAAAAAAAATAGCAGAAGTACTAGGAGAGCAACCGTTCGACCCAATATGGGAATCATACGCCTTCGGCGGTTCGTGGGGAAATCATTTAACAAAGTACAGACGGAAAGGTATGGCAGCTGGACGTACAATCGCTGGAATTCCTCAGAATAGAAGGATAGATACACTTAGAAAACGTGCAGAGAGTGGCGATTTCACAGGATATGCTGGATTTTTTAGCGGAATCTTGTGTTTCTACGGCGATAGGCTCTGGGATAAATTTACGTTCATAGATAATGACAATCAAAATCGTATAAATAGTATAGTTCAGAATTTAGAAGCCCCAATATCAGTAAAAGATGATTTATATGAAATTTGCCACTCAAAATATGACTTCGAAGCTTTTGTTCGTGCTGCTGAAGCTAATAATGAACTAAGTTTCGACGCAGAATCCGTTCTCGCCGTATATAAATTGCAAGGTGATAAGGCTATTTTCCAGCTTCTTTGCCAGATGTTCTATATAAATAGGGGTATTGAGAAAATAAATGCTTGTTTGGTGAATGATTTAGATGTTAATTTGCCTGTTGAGGTATCTGATTATTTTTCTGGATGTGCTTTCCCTGTCGTTGTCTCACCGAAAGTAACAGATTTCAAATGGAAAACTATCGATAATGGTTGGTTTTTATACGGCAAATACAACGGTGAGTGGCGTGTAGTAGACGTTGCTGGGGTCGGTCGTGTTGTTTTAGCTAATAATTCATTAAGTAATCGATTAAATTATTTAGCAAACGGCGGGCTAGTTCTCCCATATTTAGTATGTTGGAATTTTGGAGACATAATCGAAGCTTATCATTATTTTGGCGGTGATTTGCTTGTTCGTGATTTAAAGAATACTCTTTTTGATAATTATTGGTTTTATTTGGGGCTTGATTCTAAGGTTTGTGTGCGTTCTAAGGATGGGTTTATTAATTCTGAGTCAAGTAATCAGGTTAAATTTTTTGATGGATTACGCAGCGATTTAAGCAAGAGCTCAATTAATTATTTAATTATTGACTTACTGGGTCGTCATGTTGGGGAATGTCAGAAAGAAGATATTGTGTTTTCGGATTCTGAAGTGAAAGATATTTTAGAAATTGGTCAGCTATTGAATAATACTTGATAGCTGATTTCTTTTCTTTTCATAAATGGTTTTTTAAGCTCTTCTCGATGTAGACGAACTTCTTTAAGGGCTTGATGAAACACTTCTTTATTTTCAATACCCCATCTGTATCCTTGTTTTTTTATTTCGTCATATAAATCAACAATATTTTTACGTTGAATCGTTCCAGTTTTATCAGGTTTGTAAAATACCCAGGAATTATTTCCTCTGCTAAAGTTTAAATTATATATTCCTAAAGGTGTAAATGATTTCTTCATCTTAGGTGTTGGAAACATTTTTCTGAAAGCTTTTAAAGCTTTTATTTGATGAAAATTTTGACTTTTGCGTTTTTTTTCACGTTCTTTGGAGATTTTTTTACCAATTTTCTTATTTTTATTGATTTGAAGTTTTACATTGCATTCTTTTATTGTCTGTAAATATTTTTCTTCATCATCTATTATCCATTCTAATTGCCTTTCTTTTGATACTTGTTCTAAATCTTTGATGTCATTTCGTAAAATCTTATTTGGATTATTATTAGTTTTTCGATATTGGTATGCTCCATTGGATAATAATGTAACATGACGTATGCCTGTGTTGGTATCTTTACGTTTTTTATGAGGTTTTCTGATATTATGTTCTTGTCTGTATTTTTTAAATGAGGATTCTGTGCATGATATTTCTTTCCTAACCTCATTAATTGTTTTTCCATTGTTAAGTTGTTCTTGAATATTGTATTGTTCGTCATATTCTTGGATTTTTTGTGCGTTGGCGATATCAACAATTTCTGCCCATGTTATATTGTTTTCTTTTAGGTATTGTTCGATGGTTTTTTTGGGGATATTGTGGAGTTCTATGATGTCTTTTCTCGTTAATCCGTTTTTTGATTGATTAATTAAGTAATTAATTCCTAAATTACGTATTAAATTGTAGGCTGGTGATTTTCTACGATGTTTACTTAGTTGAGTCATCGCTTTTATTGCGTCATCTTCTTTTACTTCTTGAGCATTCAAAAGTTCACAATAATAATCTAAATCATCCTTATATACACTATTGAATATATTTTTACCCTCTGGATTAATTAATGAATATCGTTTTTTGTTCTTATCTGTGCCCTTTTTGATGACTCTATAATGTGATTTATAATGTCCTCCTTTCCCTACTCCCCCCATCTTTATATTATAGCCATCAATATGACTATTATATTTTCTTACGTAATATTCTTCTTGTTTTAACAATTCATCTGTAGGGCATTCTATTAAGATACAATGAGTAAAATTTTCTTTTCCATATTTATCCCATGCTTTTTGTAATTTAATACTATGGTGTATTCCTAATTCTAATAACCGTATGTGTTTTATGTATCTATCTTCAATGTCTACGCTTTGCCCTATATATCTTTGATTTGTAATAAGATTTTTAAATTGATATACACCTGATGTCATATATTTATTTTTCTTTATTCTGCTATATATACTTAACGTAAGACACTTTAATAAGTATATTATATTACAAAATTTTCAGGGACTTCTCTTTATTATATTATTATTATACTTTTTATTTTATTTTTGAACTCAAACAATAACAAATCCAAAAAAAGAAAAAGTCCCCGAAAATTTACATTCTATTTATTACGTAAGACACTAATGAAATCAATATGTACTGGGTCAAAAATCAATTGTTTATCACTGAGAAACACACCAGATCGGTTTGTTAGGGTAGCCACCTTCAATTCGTGCTTATTTTTGGCATTGGGGCATTCTCCGTCTTCCTCTGCTCCATTCTGACTCTCTGCTTCTTCGGTCGCCTGTGTCTGAGTCTCTTACTGCTTATTTGCCTGTTTAATTATATATTATTTTTTATTAATTGATTCATTAAGTCAACTATTAATTATTTTTAAGAACACCTAAATAATTTATTAAATCAGTCATTAATTGATTTATTAATTGATTTATTAATTGATTGGTCTTATTTGACCTGTTGGAGCTGTTTTAATTAGCTATTTGATAAATAACTTAATTAGCTATTGATTTGATTAATAAACTAATCAATAACTTTATATAATAATCAGTATATAGTATAGTATATAATATTTGTAGCTACTGTTTGTAACTACAAATAATATTATTAAAGTGGCTATAGTCAAAAAGCCTTAAAATTCGGTTTTTTTGAGATTATAGCCCGTTAAGGTGTTTAATATGGAAGAAATAAAAATAGCTTCATTTGATGAAGCAAAAAAATATATGGCATCTATGCCATTTGTAGACGATGTAGAACAATTAAAACAAGTTTTAGAGGCTTGTCTGCACTTGTCAGACAGCTCTAAAGCTTTAGAATACATTTTAGAAGGTAACATGCCTTCTAAAATTGGTAACTTAAAGATAGGCGAAGATACATTAATTATTAATGTCAATCACGCATTAAATTGTTACTCCGATAAAATGGGGTATTGTGAGCATTGCAAAGATTGCTATGCTAAAAAAGCACCTTGCACATATAAAAATAGCTTTTTATATGGATTTGCAAGTGAAATCCAGTTCAATAAGCTGGCAACTGATAAAATTATTTTATCAGTAGAAACTCAGTTTAAAAAAGAGTTAAAATCTAATGAAATCAAATTCATTAGATTTAACGAAGCTGGGGACTTTAAAAGCTTTAAAGTGTTTAAAAAAGCTAATGATGTAGCAAAACACTTTTTTAATAAGTATGGTATAATTAGCTACTCTTATACTCACAATAAAGAACTTAAAGACCATAAAGAAGCTATTAAAAATAGCTATATTATTATAAATTGGTCTTTTAATATAGACAATGAATATAAACAAGCTATTACTTGTAATAAGCTTGAAGACCTTGTTAAATACTATAATGACGATAATTATATTATCTGTACTGGCAAATGTTATCATTGTAGCTACTGCAAGGATAAAAATGACTTACGGACTGTTGTTTTTGTAAATCATTACAAAGACACAATAGAAGCTGGTTTAAAAGCTGGATTAAGCTTAAATCAGCTAAAAGAGCTTGAAGCACAAAAGTTTATTGATTACGGATTATTTTTAAGGAGCTTAATATAAATTAAGCTTTTTAATTTTTTTTCTACTTTTTTATAACATTGTTATATAATCTAATTATTAATTTAATCATTTATTAATCTCTTTTTTACTTAATAGCTATCATATAGGCTTTAATATGCAAAAACAAGCTATTATAAAAGTTTTCTAATATCAGTATTCAATATGTTATAGGTCTGTTTGGGTGTCAAATTCTTAAAGGAATGACTGATTTAATTAATACTTTAATCAATAAACTATCAAATTATTAATCAAATTATTAATTTAACTGACTTATAGCTATTCTATAACAAATTTTTGTAAACTAATATATAGCAAATAACACTAAAACTGAAATATCTGATGAAAAATTCTAAAACTGGAATATCTGATGAAAAATTCTAAAACTG